>OGMO01000111.1_pt1 | contig 83687 bp, 76 predicted proteins | sample 1573241 | NCBI WGS metagenome assembly OGMO01 (sample SAMEA2581896, study PRJEB24529) | metagenome | biome: Human gut stool | place: China | collected 2011 | reverse complement strand
CAGATTGATATATCGCTGTTCCTGCTCCAGTTTCTCGCAGGCTTCTATGGCATTGTCTAAAAGGTTATTCAGAATGATACCTATATCAAATGCAGAAATTGTGTCTGTTTCCCCCAAGTTAAATTTTACTTGAAACGAAATACCTGCATTTTCCGCTTTCTGGTATTTATCATTGATAATCACATCTGTGACCGCATTTCCTGTATTGAATTTATAGTCCATAGTCTGTATGGTTTCATCCAGTTTTTCGATATAATTCTCTACTTCATCATATTTCTCACTTGCCACCAGCCCTTTTATATTCGTCATATGGTTTTTCATCTCATGCCTTACTCTGCGAATGCTCCCGTAGAAGTTCTCTGCTTCTTCCAGTCTCTGCTTCATGGCTTTGACCTGTTGTTCTTCCACAAAATGTTTCTGCCGTTCTTTTTGAAGCTTCCTGTAATTCTGGTAGATGTATATTGCCGAAATTTCCCCCACATAGATAAGAACCGCAATTATCGGTAATTTCCACAACATTTCCTGCTTGTCATCATACAACAGAAAAACTCCACCCTCGATTTGCACTACGGAAAGGTCTAAGCTTATTCCTACAATCATACTCCCTACAATATTCAGTACTGAAAGGAATATCGTTTCCTGCCATCTCAGCATAAACGGTTTCTTTACGATTTTTATCACGACACCTGTCATAATCAGTAATACCAACGTGTACGATAAAAGCAGGATGCCCATACCTATCGCCATACCCAGATAAACCCGAAATATATATTCCTCACTCAGAACATCCAACCCTCTAAATATGCTCTCCACTGTACATTGATAAATACTGTCTGCAATCAAATAACTTAACGCATGAAAATTGTAAAACAGCAGCAGTATGAATACCGCATTTTCCAAATGTTTTTGGTATTTGCAAAAACAATATCCCAACACAATGACAGCGGACATTGTATATCGTATTACCCCCGGCTTTTCCAGCCATAGCCCCATGCAGATATTCATCACTGCCAATATTCCTGCAACAATCCATATCCCTTTCTCCCACCGAAAAAATACATTCCACAATACCAGAAAAAGAACAATTTGCAGAATAATAGGATAGATTTCAAAAAGCTTGCGAATGATTTCATATGTAACCTGACTCAATTATCTTTCCTCCGAAATGTATTCCAAATAACGCTTTACAAAGTCCTGATATTTATACTTGGATATCAGCAGACTGTCCCCGTTTCTCATTTTCACCTCTGTCCGGTCATATCGTTCCACATATTTTATGTTGACCAGATACCCTTTGTGTATACGGAAAAAATCCGGCTTAAGCTCGCTTTCCAGTGAGCTGATCTTGTCATAATATTCAATTTTTTCATGCCGCAAATACAAGGTCACTTTTCGATTACTGCTTTCAATATAGTAAATATCATCTGCTGAAACACTTCTTGTTCTATTTCCATTCCGAACTAATACTTCTTTTGGTTTTTCCTTTTTCTTTGCCATCAAATATTGATACTCCCGTATGGTCTGTGCAAAAACCTGCTCAAAATTGCTTTCCTGAATCGGTTTTACAATATACTGAAAAGCATTAACGGAAAAAGCCTCCTGCATATATTCCGGATATCCCGTTACAAATATCAGAAGCGGCAGGCTTCCCCACACTGCTTCTTTCTTGCTTTCCATCTGGCTCCTGAGCTGCTTTGCCACAGTCATTCCATCCTCATCTCCCATAGAGATATCCAGAAAAAGTATGTCTATTTCTTCTGCATTTGTCTCATCCTGAAACTCCAATAATTCCTTGCCCGATGAAAACTCTGTTATCTTACAAAAAGGTTCCTGCTTCTGTATCAGCTTGCGTATGTAAATGCGTATATTTTCCTCATCATCGCAAATTGCTATGTTCAACTGTTCCACCTCATTTTCATGGTTCATTATCAAATATGGATAACATCATCTATTGTTCATTTATATTATCGGCAGATTTCTTTCTTTAAATTCGGAAATGTTGTGACTGGACTTCTGAATGTTGCGACTGGACTCTAATCTTCCCGACAATTATCATCTGAATTGATTTTCTCCATCCGTAACCTTGCCTGTTCCCTTTGTTCGTCACTTAACCTTCTCGGCTTACGATAACCACATAACAGGAAAAAGCAGATAGATTGCTACCTGCTCTTTCCATAAACCTTTATAAACTTGCTTCCTGACTCTTGGTCTTTGATTTTTCCGGTTCTTTCTTCTGCTGTTCCGATTTCACTTTCATCTGTGACAGCTCTTTCATGCCCTGCTGTCCCATAAGCTCCATGAACTGCTTCATAACATCCATTTCCTCTGTGTTCTGTTCTTTCTTTGGTTCGTTTGCTTCCATAGCACCCTCCTATAAACTTTCTTCTTTTCCTTTGTTCTTTGTAACTTCCGGTTTCTCCGGCATCTTCTGATTGGAAATTTTCTGCTTCATCTCGGCAAGTTTCTCCTTGACGGATACCCGCCCTCTGGAACCGTCTGCTAACATCCGCTCCTTGTCATGCTCTGCGATACGCTCCGACATCAGAAAACTTGCAACAGTCTTTAACGGTTCCTCTGCCACCGCCTGTATATCTTCCGCCCTGCCCGGCTCGCCCTCCTGTGCCTGTGCGCTCTGCTCTCCGTTTTCGTCGTCCGGCTCATCATCGCCCATATCCAACGCATATCTCACTTGGAAAAATAGAATCATTTTTCTTTTGTTCAAATCTATATGTTCCATATGATAAGTTTTTTTCCACAGGCATGTCCTTAACAACATTTTTATATGCACCTTTTCCATATACTTCATTTATGATTCGATAAGGCATTATAAATTTTCCTAGATGATTTTCCGCAATTTCACCAAATAAATGATTACATTCATAACATTCGCAAAAATTGATTAATTTTTTATTGCCCACGCATTCTGATATTGCATGTGCTACATCTTTCCTTCTCCAATGATCAAAAGGCATTCCGCAAAATATACATCTTGTATTGCCACGTTCTTTCAATCCATGAATTTCTTTCTTATCCTTATTTTCAATGTTATCGAATTCAATTAAAATCTCATATTCAGGACAGCATTCCAAAATCCAATCCATATTCATAATGACCACCCTCCCAAACAAATGTGAAACTCTCTACAAAATGCTAACAGATAATTTTGTGCATCTTAAAGAAATAATCTAATTATATCAAACACCCTCAAATACACACTCATCATTTGGAAGTCTGATTGCTCCCAACAGGTCGGCTCTTTGTGCGATATATTTTCTGACCGACGAATTGGTTTTATCCATCGTACCTTTACTTGTAACAAGTGCCATCACACCACCGGGTCTTAATTTATCCAAAGACTTGGCAAAGAAATAATCGTGAATAAGGAAGTTATACTTATCGTATCTCTTATCAAGCACTTTGAAATCTCCAAACGGAACATTCCCCACAACTCCGTCAAAGAAGCTGTCCGGTACATTCACTTCTTCAAATCCCTGTGCCACTATGGAAGATTTTTGATAAAGCTGCTGTGCAATTCCTGCCGAAATCTTATCAAGCTCCACACCGTAAATCTTTGTATTTCTCATCGACTCCGGCAACATACCGATAAAGTTACCAATACCGCAGGACGGTTCTAACAGGTTGCACCGGAGCATATCGGGCATTTCTCGCCGTTGGAACGAGCCTTTACGCTTGTTTCCCATTCGTGATCGCAAGCACCTTTCCACCATACTTTTTTATTTGAGCCGAAGGTAATATCATCAGGTGTAAGCGGTAAATTCTTTTCCGACCACTCCGAAACAAGCTCCGGGTGTACTTCTGCTAAACTGTTATTCATAGCCAAACCTCAACCTCCTTGTGCTTAGAGTATATGAAGTTTTAGCTTTATCTTGTAGTTTGCGAATATCCGTATAAATAGAAAAAGCCCTTTGAGAAAAGGATTTTTCCTCTCCCAAAGGGTAGTTTAACTTTTACTTAGAATTATCTTTTTTAATAACTAAGTTATAATTGCTATCATAATACAGTCCAAGTTCTCTACACATTCTATCGTTCACATTATCTAACGCTTTCTTATATTCTGCATACGTTGGAGACAGAACCATTAAATTAGGAATGAATATATCGTTATATCCTTTATTTTGTAACTCTTTCTGCATTTTTCTCTGTGCAATAAATGCTGGATGGTATTTCATTATACCGTTTTTTATTTTAGCACCTTTCCATACTTTTTCTTTTAGTCTTTCATATTCACTTTCACTCATATCACGATAATAGGCTATCATCTCATCTGCGGTTCTGGTTTCTTGTGCAATTCCACCTATCATCTTCGCACCTATTCCCATAATAAAAGGAACTTTCAATGTCGTTTCATCGCAATATTCTAATATATTCTGTAGTGCCTGCTTCTGTTCCAGAGTCTTCAACCTTACATTAAGAAATGGTTTGAAATGACTTTTAAAATAATCTCCCCATTCTTTTCCCGGTAGCAAAGACTCAATTGCATTTTCAACGGTTTGATAATCAAGTTCCTCATTTGCTTTGTCTGCGTCACCATCATCTATAAATTGCTTCAAAGCTTCAAGTTCTGAGTCTTTTAAAACTTTTTCCTGCACTTTTTCTTGATAAATACGAAGAAGAATACTTTTGTCGCCAGTTTCCAAAAGACTCTGTATGTCTTTAATACTAATACCGAGTTTTCTATATACTGAAATCTTTTTTAAAGTTTCAACATCTTGTGCAGTATAGTTACGATAACCATTGTTATCTTTATCCACTGACAGCAATCCTTTTTCTTCATAATACTTAACTGCACGCTTTGTCATTCCAACCTCATTTATAATTTCATTTAATAACATCAAATGCACCTCCTTATGATTTATGTTGATAGTATAAGCGTATACGCTGCGTGCAGGTCAAGAGTTTTTCGTCTTTCTTCTAAAAATGGGCAATCCCGATTTCAGGACTGCCCATTCATTCTGCTAATTATGCGATTTTTTCTTGCTTGCACCGATTTCTGCATCAATTGATGTAAGTTTGATGTAAATCGCTGTTTTTTTAGTTTTTTATCAAATGAAGTACGTCCCGTCTATTTGGTAAAACGGTACATCTTTACATCATCTTAATAGAGCTTTGCACCTGCCGGAATGTGGTCATCAACCATCAGAAGATGAAGCTTTTCTTCGCCTTCTTCTTCATGAATAGCACTGAGGAGCATACCGCAAGAGTCAATGCCCATCATAGCTCTCGGTGGAAGATTTGTGATAGCGATAAGAGTCTTTCCAACCAGTTCTTCCGGCTCATAAAAGCTATGAATACCGCTTAAAATGGTTCTGTCTGTGCCTGTTCCGTCATCAAGAGTAAACTGTAACAGTTTCTTTGACTTCGGTACTGCAACACACTCTTTAACCTTTACTGCACGGAAATCTGACTTACTGAATGTATCAAAATCAACAAATTCCTCAAATAAAGGCTCTACCTTTACCTTAGAAAAATCAATCTTTTCAGACTCAGTTTTTACATTTTTTTCAGGTGCTTCAGAAGCTGTATTATTTACATCATTTTTCTTATTTACACCATCTAAGGACTTCATTGTCGGGAACAGTAAAACGTCACGGATTGCTGCGCTGTCTGTAAGCAGCATCACAAGACGGTCGATTCCGTATCCGATACCACCTGTTGGCGGCATACCGATCTCTAATGCATTTAAGAAATCTTCGTCTGTATGCTCTGCCTCATCATCACCGGCTGCAGCATTTGCATCCTGTGCTGCAAAACGCTCACGCTGGTCGACCGGATCGTTAAGCTCAGAATATGCATTACACATTTCCCATGTATTGATGAAAAGCTCGAAACGCTCTACCTTGGTAGGATCGCTCGGTTTCTTCTTTGTAAGCGGAGAGATCTCGATCGGATGATCCATGATGAAGGTCGGCTGGATCAGCTCTTTCTCGCAGAACTCCTCGAAGAAAAGGTTGATGATATCACCCTTCTTATGACGCTCCTCATATGCAATATGATGCTCATCTGCAAGTTTTTTCGCTGCAGCATCATCTTCTACAGTATCGAAATCAATTCCGGTATATTTCTTAATCGCATCGTTCATGGTCATGCGTGTAAATGGCTTGCCAAGATCGATCTCGATACCATTGTAGCTGATCTTAGTGCTTCCGCAGACTTTTTCTGCAAGATAACGGAACATGGACTCTGTCAGTTCCATCATGCCCTCATAATCTGTGTATGCCTGATACAGCTCCATCAGTGTAAACTCCGGATTGTGACGGGTATCAACACCCTCATTACGGAATACACGACCGATCTCGTATACACGCTCAAGTCCTCCGACGATCAGTCTCTTTAAATATAATTCCAGAGAGATACGCAGTTTTACATCTTCATTTAATGCATTGTAATGTGTCTCAAACGGTCTTGCTGCTGCTCCACCTGCATTCGATACAAGCATCGGAGTCTCTACTTCCATAAAATCACGGTCTGCTAAAAAGTTACGGATTTCTTTTAAGATCTTGGAACGTTTGATAAATACTTCCTTGCTCTCCTTGTTCATGATCAGATCGATATATCTCTGACGATAACGCATATCTGTATCTGTCAGTCCATGGAACTTCTCCGGAAGGATCTGTAATGACTTAGACAGCAGCGTCATCTCCTCAGCATGGATAGAAATCTCACCTGTTTTGGTACGGAAAGCATATCCCTTTACGCCCCAGATATCGCCGATATCAGATTTCTTGAAATCTTTGTAGATTTCCTCTCCGATATTATCTCTTGCAACATATACCTGAATACGTCCCTTTAAGTCCTGAATATTGCAGAATGATGCTTTTCCCATCACACGTTTAAACATCATACGGCCGGCGATCGATACCGGTTTGCCTTCCATTGTCTCAAAATTGTCGATGATATCGGTTGAGTGATTTGTCACATCATATTTTGTGATGACAAACGGATCTTTTCCGTTCTCCTGCAGTTCATGCAGCTTGTCATAACGTACCTGAAGCAGCTGGTTTAAATCCTGCTGGTTATTGTTCTGCTCTGCCATGTTTATCCTCCACTTGTTTTATTCCCCGGACAGTCTTTCTGCCCGACTATCATATCTCTTAGTTTGCTCTGTGAATTGAAAGCACTTTGTATGAAAACTCTCCTGCCGGTGTCTCAACAGTAACGGTATCACCTACCTGTTTGCCAAGCAGTGCCTTACCAACCGGTGATTCGTTGGAAATCTTGCCTTTTAAGCTGTTAGCCTCGGTAGAACCAACAATCTTATACTCTAATTCCTCATCAAATTCGCAGTCAAGGATCTTTACGCTGCATCCGATGCTTACTTTATCAAGATCAGCCTCTTCCTCGACAACTACTTCTGCATTCTTTAAGATTTTCTCAAGTTCTTCAATACGTGCTTCGATGTCTCTCTGCTCGTCCTTTGCAGCGTCGTACTCAGCGTTCTCAGATAAGTCTCCCTGCTCTCTTGCCTCTTTGATCTTCTGTGAAACTTCTTTTCTTCTTACAACCTTTAAGTTCTCTAATTCGTCTTCCAGTTTCTTGAGTCCCTCGTAAGTCAGAATGTTTTTCTTGTCCATTGCATTTACCCTTCTTTATAATAATTATTGTTCGGTTCATGTATACGGCGGCACAAAGCCTTGCGCCAGACGCTATGAACGATAAAAAGCCTTCTCAAATCTGTCCTGCCACGGCGCCCCCGTTTTCTTTTTTGGTCTCTTAACAATCACAGTATTATAACCGATAGGTACTGCTATGTCAAGATTTTCGGCTGTTCGCCAGGTTTTTTTATGGATTGGAATATAATGTTTTCCCAACGCGATCTGTTTTTCATACAAAGCACTGTTCCATTCAAAATCAAGCAGAAAAATACTGCTGTTTTTTTCCTTATTCTTTGCTAATCCAAGACGCTTTTTCGATACGATAAGTGAAACCAGTCCGGTCTTCTCATACATTGTCTCTGCAAACTCATGAAAATATGCAGGCCGGTCTGTATAAATTGTAAGCGCATTAAGCTCATCCCCGATCTGCTCCAGCACATCGAGCGTCCCTGCCGGCTCAAACATCCCTGCTCCATCCGGTTTCTCATCGATCACCTCGACAATCGCGCACTCCGGCTTCACACTTTTTGCCGCAAGAATGCCTTCGTACACTGGTTTAAAATCATATAAAAATTCATTGGAAAAGTACATCGCGCTTCTCCGTCATATTCCTTTTTCCATCTTTATGACAGCATTTTCTGATTCAGTACTTTTTCCGGAATTTTACTTATGTCTTTTTTGTTTCCTTCATTTTAACTTTACCGGATTGAATTTTTCTGCCAGTCGCTAAGTCACGAATCGCCTTTTGGCACTCGGATCATGCCATAAAACCGCAGACCTCCTGAAACAATGCCTCAAGCTGCTCATATGTCTCCACCTCGTTGATCCTGCCCCGCAGCTTAGAAGAGTTACGGTAGCCGGCTGTATACCAGGCGGCATGTTTCCTGATCTCACGGATACCAGTATATTCGCCTTTAAATTCAAGCTGCATACGGGCATGCCGAAGGAGCATCTGTGTCACTTCCTCAAAAGTCGGTTTCGGGAGTTCTTCCCCCGTCTTAAAATAATGAAGGATCTGTGCAAAGATCCACGGATTGCCCTCGGCGCCGCGTGCGATCATAAAGCCGTCGCAGCCGGTCTGTTTCTGCATCGCGATCACATCTTTTGCTGTTAAGATATCACCGTTTCCGATGACCGGTATCGAGACCGCTTCTTTTACCTGTCTTATGATATCCCAGTCGGCTTTTCCGGAGTAAAACTGCGATCTCGTCCTGCCATGGACCGCCACTGCCGCTGCACCGGATTCCTGTGCAATGTGTGCCATCTCAACCGCATTGACATGCTCCTCATCAAAACCTTTCCTGATTTTCACTGTAACCGGTTTTTTGATTGCCCGCGCTGTCTTTTCAATGATCTCTCCGGCAAGTTTTGGATTTTTCATCAGTGCAGAACCATCACCGTTGTTGACTACTTTCGGCACCGGGCAGCCCATGTTGATATCTAAAATATCAAACGGTCTGTCCTCGATCTGTTTCGCAATCTCACTCATGATATCCGGATCAGAACCAAACAGCTGAAGCGACACCGGATTTTCCCGCTTATCGATCGTTAACAGATCTTCGGTATTTCTGTTTTTATAGAGAATCGCTTTTGCACTCACCATCTCCATGCAAAGCAGCCCTGCTCCCTGTTCCTTGCAAAGCAAACGAAATGGCAGGTCTGTTACGCCTGCCATCGGTGCTAGTATCAGGTTATTTTCTAACGTTACATTTCCAATCTTAAGTCGTCTGATCTCTCCCATACCACCATTTTCCTAAATAATTTACTCTCTCATATCCAATTCAGGTATCCTGAATCTCCCGATCAAATATCTCTTATTTCCTGATCTTACCGGATTTACGATTCTGTTTCTTATAAATAAGGTTCATTCCTTTTAAAGTCAGGTTCGGATCGTATACATCGATCACATCTGTCTCATTTGCAATGATACGTCCAAGACCGCCGGTTGCGACCACCTTGACCTCTCCCATGTCAGCCTCTCTGATCATATTTTTTACAATATATTCTGTCTGTCCGATCTGTCCATATACCAGTCCTGCCTGCATACTTGAGATCGTTTCTTTTGCAAGAATGCTCTCCGGTTTGCGGATCTCGATCTCCGGCAGTTTTGCCGCATCTTCCCACAACGCTTTTGCAGAAATGCGGATTCCCGGTGCAGTTACCCCGGAAACAAATGCTCCGTTTTTATCGACCAGATCATAAGTAGTGGCAGTGCCAAAATCAAGTACCAGTACCGGTCCGCCATACAGCTCATATGCTGCTGCCGCATCCACGATACGGTCTGCACCGATCTGCCGCGGATTCTCGGTTACCACGCGGATTCCTGTTTTGGTACCCGGCTCCACAATGATCGGATTGATACCAAAATATTTGATGATCGCACCCTCTAAGGAATGCATAACATTTGGAACAACAGAAGCTATGATTGCATCCTCGATGTCATCATGTCTGATCTTATTCTGCTCTAACAGATTTGACAAAAGCATTCCATACTCGTCCGATGTACGCGGCATCTTCGTCGTGATACGAAAAGTTGCCATTACCTCATCCCCACGGAATACACCTACTGTGATATTTGTATTTCCTACGTCAATCGTGATTACCATCGTGTTTTCCTACCTTTTTCTTTACATTTCTGATTCGTCCACACCAATATATAACACTTTATAATACATCTCTAAAGCGCGAAGCAGTTCTTCTTTTGTGCGCTGCAGCTCACGTATTTTTAATCCACAGCCGATCTCATCATATAAAAGATCGTTCTCATCACTGGAAGTACGGAACTCCAGATTGCCATCCTCATCAAAGACGACCTGAAAAATACCACCGATATCCTCCGTGAAAAGGACACACATAATCTTTAATTCATCTTTGATCGAGTCCGGCAGTCCCTTAAAATCCTGATTCAGATAAAATTTTTTATTGTAAGCGCTCGCTCCGCAGAGCACCACTTCTTCTCTCTCAGACATATCCGTATACTCCTCTCACGGAAACTTCGCCGGAGGATACCAGTTTTCTGCCTTCCCAGGTATCCACGATCAGCTCACCATGCGGCGTGATTCCCATTGCTTTTGCCTCATAAGGTTCTTTGGGATCTAATACCCTGACCTGTTTTTGCATATTGATCAGATGTGCATTATATTCTTTGACCAGGCCGCTTAAATCTTCCGTCTCTAAGAATATCTCATAATATCGTTCAAACTGCTCTAATACTGCCTCGATCAGTTCTGCGCGGTTCACATGCTGTCCGGTCTCCATCAGAATCGAGGTCGCCACCTGTTCAATTTCTTTTGGAAATGACTCATTCTGGACATTGATACCGATTCCAATGACAACATGATTGATGTAATCTAACTGTGCACTCATCTCCGTTAAGATTCCGCAGACTTTTCTGCCGTTCATCACAATGTCATTCGGCCACTTAATACCTGCGTCTACGCCTGTTTTCTCCGATATCGCTTTCGATACCGCAAGTGCTGCGATCAGTGTCAGCATGGAAGCACGGTCAGGGGCAAAATCCGGTTTGAGCACCAGCGTCATAAATATTCCGACTCCTGCCGGAGATTCAAATCCTCTTCCACGGCGGCCGCGTCCGGCTTCCTGCTTCTCCGCAACGACCAGTGTACCAGTCGGATGACCTTCCTCTGCAAGCTGTTTTGCCTTTGTATTGGTAGAATCTATCGTATCAAAATAAAAGATCTCACGTCCTGCCCATTTTGTTTTCCGGATGCTTTCCAATTCTGCCTTATTCAGACAATCCGGTGTCGACACGATCTTGTATCCTTTATTCTGCACCGCCTCGATCACATATCCCGCTTCTTTTAACTGTTTTACCGCTTTCCAGATTGCAGTGCGCGATACGCCGAAACGCTCACACAGTTCCTGTCCGGAAATATAATCATCAGCTTCCTTTAATGCCGCTAGTAGCTGCGTCCTCATCTAGTGTCCTCCATTTTTGTCTGATACACTTATTTTTCACACTGTTCTCCACCAAGTGTTGCAAACATGACTGCTTTGATCGTATGCATACGGTTTTCTGCCTCATCAAATACGACAGACTGTTTACTCTCAAATACTTCATCCGTTACTTCTAATTCACTGTAACCAAACTTCTCATAAACTTCTTTGCCGATCTTGGTCTTTAAGTCATGGAATGCAGGCAGACAGTGCATGAAAATGGCATCCGGTTTTGCATTTGCCATAGCTTTCGCATTTACCTGATATGGCATCAGATCATGAAGACGTTCCTCCCAGATCTCATCCGGTTCACCCATGGATACCCATACATCCGTATAAATAACATCTGCGTCTTTTGTGCCCTCTTTGACATCTTCTGTCAGTGTAATGGTTGCTCCTGTCTCTTTTGCAACACCTTCACAGTACTCTACCAGTTTTGCATCCGGGAAATACTTTTTGCTTGTGCATGCAACAAAATCCATACCAAGTTTTGCACAGGTCACCATCAGGGAATTACCCATATTATAGCGGGCATCACCCATGTAAACCAGTCTCACACCTTTTAATCTGCCAAGATGCTCACGGATCGTCAGCATATCGGCAAGCATCTGAGTCGGATGAAATTCATTGGTCAGACCATTCCATACCGGCACACCGGCATATTCTGCCAGCTCTTCCACGATATCCTGTCCATATCCACGATATTCAATACCATCAAACATACGTCCCAACACACGAGCGGTATCCGGAATGCTCTCTTTTTTGCCGATCTGGGAACCCGAAGGATCTAAGTAAGTTACATGCATGCCAAGATCATGGGCTGCCACCTCAAAAGAACAACGTGTCCTGGTGCTTGTCTTTTCAAAAATAAGTGCGATATTTTTTCCTGTCAGACAATCATGCGCAATACCCTGTTTTTTCTTTGCTTTCAGATCCGCTGCAAGGTCGATCATATATGTAATCTCTTCTGGTGTAAAGTCCATTAATTTTAAAAAATTACGTCCTTTTAAATTCATGCCTTTCTATCTCCTTTACATGGCTGTGTATATTATCTTTTTATGCCACAACGGATGGTACAACATGCGCACCATCCGTTCTGATAACCTTTTTTGATTTTATTTATGATCTGCTGCAATTTCCGTAACAGATTTTGCAAGACCGGCGATTCCCTGAATCTCAGATGGAATGATGATCTTGGTTGCTTTTCCGTCTGCTGCTTTTGCAAACGCCTCTAAGCTCTTTAACTGGATCACGTTCTGATCCGGTGCTGCTTCTTTGATCATACGAAGTCCATCTGCGTTTGCCTGCTGGATCTTAAGAATAGCTTCTGCCTGACCTTCTGCCTCGCGGATCGTTGCCTCTTTCTTTGCCTCTGCACGTAAAATTGCTGCCTGTTTCTCTGCCTCTGCGTCAAGAATTGCAGATTCTTTCTTACCTTCTGCAACGAGGACTGTTGATTTCTTTTCACCCTCTGCACGCAGGATCGCTTCACGTCGCTCACGCTCTGCCTTCATCTGTTTCTCCATCGCATCCTGGATCGCTGCAGGCGGGATGATATTCTTTAACTCAACACGGTTGACTTTGATTCCCCATGGATCCGTTGCAACGTCCAAAGAAGATCTCATCTTCGTATTGATCGTCTCTCTGGATGTCAGTGTCTCATCAAGTTCAAGATCACCGATGATGTTACGCAGTGTGGTTGCTGTCAGGTTCTCAATCGCCATGATTGGATTTTCGACTCCATATGCATAAAGCTTCGGGTCTGTGATCTGGAAATATACGACAGTATCGATCTGCATCGTTACGTTATCTTTTGTGATAACCGGCTGCGGCGGGAAATCCACCACCTGCTCTTTTAACACAACTCTCTTTGCCACACGGTCGATAAACGGTGCTTTGAAATGAATACCTACAGACCATGTTGCAAGATAACCTCCCAGACGTTCTACCACGCATGCAGTTGCCTGCGGAACGATCTTAACACAGGATACTGCGATCAGCAGTGCTACGATAATTAAAATAATAAGTGCTACAATTACTCCTGGCATACGAAACTCCTCCCTAAATTCAATTTTAAATACAGTATACTATCTGTTTTGTGCCTTTATTCATATTACTATATTTACTTTGAGATTACAACTAATCTTTTCAGATGAGATCTTCAGAAGCTCTCTTCCTGCGGATATGCCTTACAATCACAACAACTGTACCCACTAAAAATGGAAATACAAATGTGCCAAAACGGTACAGAAGTGACGCTGATCCCGCCATACCTGTCCCGACGATCCCTGCAAACAGGCTGGTAAAAACAAATTCTGTCGATCCGATTCCTGCCGGTGATGGAATCACTGCCGCAAGCATGACAGACAGTGACGTGATCGCAAGCACCTGCGCCAGAGTCAGTGCAGGATTTTCCTGAAACCGGACACCTTTAAAAAGAAGATACGGTATTCCGTACCAGAAACAGCATTTCAACAGGCAAAGAAAGATCACCTCTGTGGTAACTTTTTTGTTTTTCATCAGATGGTTCGAAGCATCCTCAAGCATCATGCACTGCCTTTTGATCTCTTCTGCCATTATTTTAAATTTTCCATGAAATTTCTGATTTGCGAAGTCAAGCAGCCGGCAGATCAGATGATGAAACCGGTTCGAACAGCAGAATAAAAACAACCCAAGTGTGATCACCAGTGTAAGCACATATCCGGCAGCTAAAAGTCCCGCATAATCACCAAACCAGTTTCTCATAAATTCCCAGTTCATCACAAAAAAGATTGCAGAAAACAATGCAATGCTTATTTTGTGGAGCGCATACTGTATCATATACAGTCCAAATCCCCCGCCATATTCAATTCCATGCTCACCCAGATAAATGATCGCTGCAACTCCGGAACCGCTTCCTAACGTTGCCACCCGGTAAAAAGAACAAAGGAACGCATTCGTAATACCATTTTTATATGCAAAAGACGACCGATACTGCTTTGCGAGCACGGTCGTGATAATGCCTTCTATGATCTGATATACCGCTGCCATCAGACAAATGCCAATGACAACGGCTGGTGATGTTTTCGTAAGCTGTTCTAAAATCGGTCCTGCCGAATCACGGAAAGTATACACGATAATACCAATGACTGCCAGAACCAGTCCCCATTTTAAAAGCTGCTTTTGTATTTTATTGATAACAATCGCCCCTTATTATTGCTGCTCACACTGCAACTGTGAACAAAACTTATTTCTTTTTGAAATTGGTGTAGCCTTTTTGTTTGTATGGATGCTCCTTCCAGAGTCTGTCTGCAGTCTCTTTCCATTCACATGCATATGCCTCACATTTTCCACATAAATGTTCTACCGGCTCTGCCTCCTCAACATCTGTGGAGTGTGCACCTGTTTCATGTACCATACGCTGTAAGATCTCAGGATTCTCAAGCATCGGGCATGGACGAAGCATATTCTCATTGAACGGCTGGTTATCTCTGTATGCCATGAATAACGGCTGTTTTAAGCACTCTAACAGTGATTTCTCACGGATATTTGCACCGGAGTAATGAATAAATACACAAGGCTCCACGTCACCCTTCGGGTTGATATGACAGTAGTTTCTTCCTCCAGCGATACATCCGCCTACGAACTCTCCATCATTCTGGAAGTCCATAACAAAGATCTCTTTTCCACCTTCCATCGCACGAACCTCACGGATTCTGTGATAGATGTATTCACGCTGTTCTTTGGTCGGCATCAGATCCGGAGCTGCCTTCATACCTACCGGCATCAGATGGAAATACCAAGCGAAACGGCTTCCATGCTCGATCAGAAGATCAAAGAACTCGTCAGATGTAACAGCATCCATGTTTTTGCTAGTATAGCATACACTGTTTCCGAAAATCAATCCGTTCTCATGTAAAAGATCCATTGCATGAAGAACTTTATCATATACACCCTCTCCACGGCGGAAATCGTTCGCATCCTCAAATCCCTCAAGGCTGATGGATAAGGAAAGGTTGCCGACACGTTTCATATCATCGCAGAGTTTCTGATCTACGAGCGTACCGTTTGTATAGCAGTGGAATGCACAATCATTGTGTTTCTCACAAAGTTTGATGATATCGGCTTTACGAACCAGCGGCTCTCCACCGGTCATCATGTAAAAATAAATACCAAGTTCTTTTCCCTGTGTTACGATACTGTCAAGTTCATCAAAAGAAAGATTTAATTTATTACCATATTCAGCTGCCCAGCATCCGGTACAGTGAAGGTTACATGCACTAGTTGGATCCATTAAGATCAGCCATGGAATATTGCAGCCATGAACCTCTCTCATTTTACGAATGGTCTTTGTTCCATAAAATGCAGCCTGAAATCCAAGGTTTAATGCCGTCATCTTCGCAACATGCGGATCTGTCTCATCTAACAGGCGGTTTACATAACGCATCCATTTGTGATCCGGATTCTGGATCATTTTTCTTACACCATCATAAGCCTCTTTACGAAAGTTATCTCCCATAAATTTCTCTGTAAGATCTACGATCTGTAATAATCCTTTCTCACGATCCTTGTTCAAACTTTTTAATGCAGCATCGATTGCGACGCTGAATGCTTTTCTCTCTACTGTCAGTGCTAAATTAGCCATAACTCCGACCTCCGTTATCTTTTTCACATTCTCTTACTAGATGCAAGTATAAAAAAAATACACTCCTTTTTAAATATGCAATGACTTTTCAATGTAGCCATCTAATATACAAATTTGCAATTTTGTCTATTTTCCGACTACATCAGATAATATTTGCATAGTATTGATACTACATTACATAGTATTAATAACTACGTAACATTATATTATTTTAAATGAATTTGTCAATCAACGATTATTACTTTTTTCTTAAATCTTTCCGGCTATGCTTAACAGTTCTTTCCAAACTGGTTATAATAACGGTGGTTTATTTCATGGAAAGGAGATTTTTGATCATGCCTGGATATGTTACCCATTATATATTCGGAAGAGAGGTTTATCATAACCTGAAAAATAATTCTTTAAAAAAGAATCTTTATTATAATCGTGCTGCTTATGGTCTTGGACTTCAGGGACCTGATATTTTCTTTTATTACCTTCCTTCTTATGTACTGGAAGGTCATAATATCGGTGCACTTGCCCATGTCCGCGAAACCGGTGCTTTTTTCCAGGGTCTGATTGAAAGTCGCAGCCAGTTTTCGTCCTGCACAGATCTTAATATCGCAGAAGCCTACCTGATGGGTTTTCTCGGACACTATACCTTAGATACGATATGTCATCCATATATTTATGCTATGACGCATTTTAAAGATAAAAAGGAAAAAGCATATTTTTCAAGGCATGCCTATCTGGAAACGGATATTGATACTGCACTGCTCGACATGAAACTGCACCGTCAGCCATGTAATTTCCATCCGGAGGACACGATCCGGCTGACACACCGCCAGAAGTATGTTATTGCAAGTATGCTCTATTACGCTTACCGTTATGCTTTCCCGGATGTCAAATTCCGCAAATACACCATGTATCTTGCCATTTTTTCCATGCAGTTTGGTCTGTGGCTCATGCACGACGACTCCGGTAAGAAAAAAGCCATTGTCCGGCTGACCGAACGGATCTGTCTCGGATATCCTTTATTTTCACCGCTGATTCCAAGTGACACTTTATTTTTCCGCACAGATCCATTCAATCTGAGACATGCGAAATGGACAAACCCATGGGATTCTTCCCTTATTTCCCATGAGAGCTTCTTTGATTTATATAACCGATCCAAAAAACTGTATCTGTCCCGCATCCTCTCACTGCACACTGCACTTCATGCCGGTGCCGATTCAGCAAAGCAGGATGCCGCCATACAGAAATTCTTAGAAGAATATGGAAATCTTTCTTTCCACAGCGGATTAAGTTCAACGATTCCAAGCTGAATGCCAGAAGTAGTGACTGTGCAATTTTCCAGTTCAATTTTTAAAAGTCTTTCGGAGCTGACAAAACCTTTGAATAAAAATACCGCGCAGATCTGCGCGGTATTTTTATTCATGACGACTGATGGTTCACAAATCGTACCTTTTCTTTTATTTATTATCTTCACCGAAGAAATCACGGATCTGACCTTCAATGATCTTCATCAGTCTGGTACGTGCCTCAAGGCTTGCCCATGCAATATGAGGTGTGATGATCAGGCGGTTACTGTCTTTGATCCGTTTTAATGGATTTTCTGCACTCATCGGCTCTACGGTAAGCACGTCAAGTCCTGCTCCTGCGATCGTTTTATTTTCCAGTGCATCTGCAAGATCTTTCTCAACCACGATCGGTCCCCTTCCAAGATTTAAGAAGATGGCAGATGGTTTCATTTTTGAAAATGCCGCTGCATTCATTAATCCCTCTGTCTGTTCCGTCAGCGGTGCATGTACCGATATAATATCTGATTTTGCAAGCAGTTCCTCAAACTCTACACGCTCATACCCCGGCTGGTTATTCTTTCCGGTCGTGGAATAATAGATCACATGACAGCCAAACATTTTTGCAATATCAGCAACTCTGCGTCCGATCGCGCCAAGTCCGATGATTCCCCAGGTCTTGCCATTCAAGTCATGGAATACGTTGTCAAAATGAGTAAATGTGATATCTCCGACATATTTTTCTGATTTGACATAATCATCATAGTATCTTAATTTTTCCCAGAGATAAAATAACAGGGCAAATGTGTGCTGCGCTACAGTTTCCGTGGAATATCCGGCAACATTTCTCCATGCAATGCCATGTTCATCCAGATATGTCTTATCCAGATTGTTTGTTCCGGTTGCGGTGACACAGACCAGTTTTAAATGTTCTGCCTCACCGATCGACGCCTCATTGATCTGCACTTTATTCACAATTACCACATCCGCATCTTTTGTGCGCTCTCTTGCCTCCTCGGCTGTGGAAAATCCATATTTTACAACAGTTCCAAGTCTGTCATATCCGGAGAGATCAATGTCTTCCCCGATCGTCTTTGCGTCCAGAAATACAATGTTCATCTTTTTTCTCCTTTGCATTATTTATTCAGATAGGCGTAAAGGGAGTCTGTCTGTTCCGTAGCAATACGGTATCCTTCATCATAAAGTCTGCGTAACTTTACGGTATCTGTCTCCGTCCTGCCGACTCCATAAGTCGATTCCGGAGCGATCACAAATACTTTTCCCTCTTTTTCCAGCTGCATCAGTTTCTCCATGGAGGCGTTATAACGCTCCGCACGCAGTTTCATATCTTCCACAATTTTCGGATAACGTTGATACAGACGGTTCATGACTCCCGCAGCTTTTTCTTTTTTCTTTACATATCCGCGTTCTCTCGTAAGAACCACAACGATTTTCTCACATCCTTTTTCTAAGGCATGCTCATACGGAATGGAATCTGCAAGTCCACCGTCTAAATAATAATGTCTGCCGAGTTTTACCGGTTGGAACAGGATTGGCAGTGAACAGGTTGCAACCAGAAGATCTCTCATATCTTTTCCACGCGGCACTTCCATATATTCTGCTTTGCCTGTATGAATATTTGTGACTGCTGCCTCAATCTCTCCCGGAAAACGTGCCAGCGCATCATAATCAAAAGGAAGCAGTTCATTTGGTACTTCCTCAAATACAAATTTTGTATTGTAATACGCATGTTCCTTGCGGTTTAACAGATGGCGCATTCCCATATAGCGCTTATCTGCCATATATTTTTCCATCAGTTCAAGATTGCGCCCTTTCTGCCCTGAAAGATATGACAATCCATACGCCATTCCTGCGGAAACACCGATATAATAATCCGGCATAATATCTTCTTCTAAAAATTTATCCATTACTCCGCAGGAAAAAACGGTGCGGTTTGCACCACCTTCAAATACCATTCCAAGCTTCATTTCTGTCTCCATTCTATGTCCCAGGCAACAGGTCTTTATCATCCTGTCCATTTTCTATTTCTATGTTTATAATTCCTCTTTTTTTTCACTTTTCTGCATTTTAGGCATCTCATTACTCTCCGTCACATAGAGAGTGACACCTTTGATTTCTTTTACCGTAACGATCTCTCCCGGTTCAAAGATTTTGTCATCATCCACCGAACGGGCAGTCCATTCCAGTCCATTCATAACAGCCGTTCCGGTTCCTTTTACATTATTGATCTGTTCCGTAACACAGACATTTTTCCCGACTGCCTCCTCATAATTTGTCCTGACCAGATGCGGTTTCAAATATTTCAGTGCCCATGGTCTTGTAAAATAAAGCAGTACAAATGATACCACTGCAAATACGATGATCTGTCCCACAATCCCCATTCCAAATGCTGCACAGATTAATCCTGCAAGGCTTCCTCCTGCCAGCCAGATTGAAGTCAGTCCAACGGTAGCGATCTCTAATACCACAAAAAATACGATCAATGCCAGCCAAACCATTATCTCCATAATTTTCTTCCTCCTGTCATAAAATTTCTGCTGTTTCTATAGTAGTATATCGCAAATAATTTTTCAATGCCACGGTTAATTATCTACGCTTTTCGACCGAAACATATATCAGATGATTTTTAAGGAGGGCTGTCCTATGTCCAATACCGCTTATGTCGGAGCCGGAACAACACTTGGTACGTCTTATTATATGCGCCGTTTTTATGCTTCAAATGCTGATGCACGTACCACTACTTCACGCAGCAACCTGTCCAACTCCACACTGACAGGTGCCGATGCACATGCACTGCGCCGTGCAGTACGTTCCCTTGGCTCATTTACATATGATGACGATAACGCTGCAAATATAAGAAACAATGTTTCCGCATTTATCAGCACTTATAATAATATGCTTAATTCTTCCGGTAATTCAGACGACCGTACCATCAAAAACACACAGAAAAGTCTGAAAAATATTACCGCTGAATACGCTGACCAGCTCGATAAGATCGGTATTACCGTAAAAGATAACGGAACACTTGAATCCCGCAGCTCCCTTTTTGGCTCTGCCGATATTTCAAAGTTTGAATCTCTGTTTTCCTCAGATTCCGAATATATGCAGCGTGTTAATTCCTATGCCAGACGCCTTGAAAGCAGAAGCAATATCCTGACACAGATTGAATACAATGATGCACTTGCAAAGCGCAATGCCAGAAATCAGGCATCCTCTTCTGTTTCCACAGATAACACCAGCTCCGCAGATACCGGTACGACTGCCACAAATGCTCTGAATATTGCATCTGTCACATCGGTAACTGCTGATCTGAATACATTACTGAACACAGGCATAGGCAAAAATGTAAATGTCATATTATAACGATTCTTTTTATTTCCACGTCATATTTACATTTAACTGATTTCCAATGATGCTGACATCTGCATAACTGCCGCAGACAAGCGGCATCATTGGTGGGATATGTCCGATATCTGCATCCATAATGACCGGTACCTGATATTCCGCAAGCAGATCTGTAACTGCATGATACTGGTCTAATCCCATCATTTCCTGTCCAAATACCGCCGGTCTTCCGATCAGAAATCCCTTTACATGCGAAAACCATCCGGCATGTTTCATCTGCCAGACCGCTCTGCGGATAGACATCACGTTCAGATCACAGGATTCCAAAAACCAGATGATCCCATCATCCTGATATTTCTCTGTAAATTCCTTTACCTTATCAAATTCTGTTCCGAGCAGATTGACCAGACAGTCCATACAGCCACCAAGCAATCTTCCCTGCATGTTTATCTTCTTCTGCAGATTTTCTGCAGGATGCACCTCGATTTTTGATTTGCCGCCCGTCTGTGCAGCATTATGTTCCAAATTCTGTTCCTGTGGCAGATATACCATAAGTCTCTTCTCTTCTGTCACATTATACGCTTCAAGCGGATGCTCCTCGTCTTTTTTGCTGTCTTTTTCCCACAATGCGTAACCATGTACACTGTTTTGCTGTCCGCGCAGAAGATGATAAGCATCCCACAGATTTTCATGCCATGGCTCCATGCCAAAAGCTGCCGCACACGGTCCGTACACCGATGCAGTATCACACAATGTCGTAAGCAGGAATGTCATATTGGTATTGTCTGAAAATCCCATATACCACTTTGGTTTTGCCTTCCTGATCTTGTCAAAATCAACCTTATCTAAAATCTCACACATCAGCTCTCCACCGCCGCAGGAGATTAAAATATCATTTTTATCACTGCAGTAATATTCGGTCAGCTCCGCCCCGCATGCCTCCGGGGTATTGCTGATACCGATTCCATCTGATGCATAACAGTTTGGTCCAAGATCTGATTTATGCCCCATTTCGGCAAATTTTTTCTGCGCATTCAAGAATGCTGTATAATACGGCTCTATGCTGCATCCAAAAGACGGTGCCACAAAGCCAATCGTTCCGTTTTCCGGTAAAAATTCTGGATATTTCATATTGTTATCGTATCCTCCAATTTCTTTTTTCTCAGTTTACACCGCCGAAAAAACGGTTGCAATCTTTTTTCGTTTTGCTATAATAATTAGTAGTTATTTCATTATGGGCAGACATAGTACATCGGTAGTATATCAGCTTCCCAAGCTGAGGAGGCGGGTTCGATTCCCGTTGTCTGCTTAATAAAAGCTGTGAAGTGCTTATTTCGTGCATTTCACAGCTTTTTTGATACTAAAAGATCTCACATCCCTGTACTATTTTTTCCAGATCCTCCACAAGTCCCTCTTTTGACAACACCTGCTTTGCCTGCATACCGTAGTTTACTGCTGCCTGCACATTTTCCAGACGGTCATCAAAAAACAGACATTCTGATGGTTCTAATCTGTATTTTTCACAGAGTGCCTCATAAATTGCACGGTCCGGTTTTGCCTTGTGAATCATATAGGAAACGATCAGTCCATCAATATCATTCATGAAATCTGCATATTCTGTGTGTTTTTTAAATAATTCCTCTGAATAATTCGATAACAGATACACTTTATATCCCTGTTCTTTAAGTTTGTGCACAAGTTCCCAGACTTTCGGCCTTGCCACAGGCATATACTCTCCATGTCCGATAAACCAGCGGATCACTTTTTCATCCTTTGGATATTTTTTACAATAACGTTCAATAATCTCCTGCTGTGAAACTGTCCCAAGATCAAGCAGTCCCCACAATCCTTCCGGATCATCAAACATTTCCGTTCCAATACGCACTGCCTCTTCCTCTGTGAATCCGTAATCCATCAGCATATATTTCCACCGGTAAGAAAGCAGGACATCTCCCACATCAAATATGATATTTTTTACCTGTTTCATGATCATCCTCATTTTCTGTAATTTTCTCTTACTTATAAGTTATACCTGATTTCCCACAATTTTGTAATAACTTTTTGATGTAATTATAAAAACTGCCAGATAGATCAGACCAAATACCAGCACCGTACCGGCTAAGCACCATGCAAATAAAGTTCCATTATACAATGACACCAGAGCAAGCAGTTTTTTCAGCATCGGATATGCGGCTGCAAGATGGCATGCCGCCGTAGCAAGTGGCAGGAAAAATACCATACGCACCTGGGAACGGATCGTCGCTTTTACCTCTTCGTTGCTCATTCCGACTTTTTCCATAATGGCAAACCGTTCTTTATCCTCATAGCCCTCTGATATCTGTTTATAGTAAATAATAAGTACTGTGATCATTAAAAACATGCTTCCTAAAAACAGCCCCAGGAAAAGTAATCCGCCATTGCTCGTCTCATAATCAATATGTCCCTCTGCTCTCGATATTACATTGCAGTCCAATCGCATGGTCTTAGGATTCGTCTCATCATTCTGCCATTCACTGACACGCTCCCGCACAGCATTGGCGCAGGCGATTTTTTCTTCTCCTGTTCCGCTCATGTCAAAGTTCATCACATAAGTAAGATCCACAGTCCGCTCTTCCCCATATGCTTCTGTCTCCATAGCCGCAAGCTGCTTTCGCATATTCTCCAACGCGTTTTCGTCTTTTACGATAAGGATAACCGAACCACCCACAAATTCTGACACTGCATCTCTTATTGGAAATTTCATGGACTGTTCCACAGGATACTCTGTATTTCCCATTACGATCGTATCCTGCTCATATACAGAATCCATCATCACTGCCACACTTCCATCCGGTATATCCGGGATCGTTTCCTGCATATATTCCTCAAAGCCGTCTTTTGTCATAATCTCCAGTACATACATATTAGAAAAATCCATAGCAGATCGATCCAGTGCCGTAATTTTATTTCCGGTCATCGCCACCGCAGTTCCTACATAGCTTCCTTTCTGTTTTCCTGTGATAACTCTTCCATTCTCTTTTATCACACGCTCAATTTCATCTGCCATCCGGTTAAATGTCTGTGCATCCTGCTGTCCATCCGGATCATAAAATATCAGTTCAAGCTCTGCCGGATACTGTGTTTTCAACTCATCTTCGATTCCTGCATACATACACACTGTCATCGAGATCACAACAAGTACCATTGTAGATAAAATACAGATATTGGCAAGTCCCACTGCATTCTGCTTCATCCGGTAGATCATGCCGGAAACCGTTGTAAAATGTCTGGTCTGATAATAATAACGTTTATTTTTCCGCAGCAATTTTAAAAATGCAATACTGCCGGCATTAAAAAGGAAATAGGTTCCGACAATAACTAACATAACCGCCACAAAAAAAAGACTGACCGCTTTTACCGGATTATCCGTTGTAATCGCGATATAATAACCGGTTACAATACATAAAATTCCAAGAACCGCCTGAATGATTTTTGTTTTTGGTTCACGTTCTCCGGTGTTTCCGCTGTGAAGCAGTTCTACCGGATTCGAAAGCCGGATCTGCATCAGGTTATAAAGAAGGATACACACATAAATAGCACCAAACATCTCAGCGGTATGAAGGCATCCCCATCCTGAAATATAAAATGGAATCGCCGCCTCAAGACCGGTCAGCCGGTATAAAAACATGGTAAGTAATTTTTGAAATACGATTCCAGTTATCAGACCTCCGCCAACTGCGATCAAAAAGGAAAATACTGTTTCCCACGCCATAATTTTGGCAACGTGGATTTTTTCCATACCAAGAATATTATAAACTCCAAGTTCTTTTTTTCTGCGTTTCATAATGAAACTGTTCGTATAAAATAAAAAGATGCTGACAAACACACCGACAACGACCACACCAAAATATAGAACTATCTGGACACTGCTGCCCCCGCGCATTTTCGAAAGTCCATCATTTCCCTGGATCGCACACATCGTATAGAACATCATAGCTGACAGCATCCCAGCGATCACATACGGCAGATAAAACTGTCTGCTGTTTTTCAGATTGCTCCATGCAAGCCTCAGATAAAGTCTATTCATGACGCTCACCACCTGTCGTTAAAATTGTGAGTGTATCAGATATTTTCGCATAAAGTTCTTCGATACTCATATCTCCCCTGTACAACTGATGAAATACTTCCCCATCTTTAATAAACAGCACACGTTTCGCATGACTTGCCGCTTTGATGCTGTGTGTCACCATAAGGATCGTTTGTCCGTCCTCATTGATCTGATTAAACAATGACAGAATACTGTCTGTCGCTTTTGAATCAAGTGCCCCGGTCGGTTCATCCGCTAAGATCAGCTGCGGATCTGTGATAAGTGCACGTGCAACTGCCACGCGCTGTTTTTGCCCGCCGGAAATCTCATATGGATATTTTTCCAAAAGTTCTTCAATCCCAAGTTTTTTTGCAAGAGGGTATGCTTTCGGCTCCATCTGCTCCGGTTTTACTCCTGCAAGTACCAGTGGAAGCAGAATGTTATCTTTCAGGCAGAATTGATCTAATAAATTAAAATCCTGAAATACAAATCCAAGATGATCCCTTCTGAATGCAGAGATTTCTTTTTCGCGAAGCGTTACGATATTTTTTCCATTCAAAAGGACCTCTCCTGCAGTCGGTTTATCCAGTGCGGCAAGAATGTTAAGAAGTGTTGTTTTCCCTGATCCGGACTCTCCCATGATCGCCACATACTCTCCTTCTTCCACAGAAAAATTCATGGATTTCAATGCCTCTACCTGGTTTCCTCCAAACCGCGTAGTATATATTTTCTTTAAATTGTTTACCTCTAAAAGTGCCATTTCAGACTCCTCCCTGTCTTTTCTATGCTCAGATTGTTCCTGCAGTCATCATTATTTTTATCACAGCAGTCTTGTTTCATTTCCTTAAGGACTGTATCAAGTATAACAAAAGAGGGAAATGCAAGCTATCGAATCAGCTTACATTTCCCTGCTGTATCTTACATTATCGTAAGATTGCATTTTCTGTTATATGATACTGCTTTATTTTTTGAAATAATAGTTTTAACCGATTTTTACGACTGTCCCAACACCCTCTTTTGATGTGATCGCAAATGTATGTCCCAGTTTTTTCAAAATACGACTGCACAGATACAGACCGATTCCGCTCGAATGCTGCCCTTCATGTCCATTACATCCGGTATATCCCATCTCACAGATACGGGGCAGATCTTCTGCACGGATTCCGATTCCGGCATCTTCGATGACAAGGCAAACCGAACTTGTACTGCCGTTTCCCATTTCTGTCTTTTTTGCATGGGAGATTTCAGGCAAAGGCACCGACATGGTTCCATCTCCATCTTCCAGATAAATCTTAATGCTTCCTGTCTTTGTGTATTTAACTGCATTTGATATTACCTGTTCTATAACAAATGAAAGCCATTTTTTATCCGTAACTACGCTTGTTTCAACCGGTTCATAACATAGACTGATTTTTTTTGCAATAAACTGTCTTGCATATTTTTTTACAGCCCCCCGTATGATCTCATCCAGATCGGTCTCTTCAAATATAAAATCCGTTGTTTCTGAATCGAGACGCTGATACTGCAATGCCATTTCCACATACTGTTCAATATCAAACAGTTCGGAAAGTTCCTCTGTCATCTTTCCATCTTCATTTTTATTCTGAAGCAGAAGACGCAGCGCAGCGATCGGCGTCTTGACCTGATGCACCCACATGGCATAATATTCCTGCATATCTTTCTGTCTGGCAGCCGCCTGACTCTGCAGTCCTGTATATTCATCTGCCAGTATCCGAAGCAGCTTCTGATACTCATTTTCCAGCAGATCTGCAGTTTCCGGCATTCCATCTGTGGAAAGCATGATGCTATGTTCCAATTCTTTTATTTTCTGATAATGCCTGTAATACCTTGCTGCATCAAAGACCAGAAGGATCAGCAATAAAAATAACGAGATAAATATCCCATAGAGGATCTCTGCAAATGCTATTTCATTGAGCATCATCGTTGCGATCATGATCACTTCACACACAATGACAATGCACAGCCAGCCAATACTTCTTTTTATATAAGCAATAATACCTCTCATCCGATCTGATACCCGATTCCTTTTCTCGTTACAATAAAATCATAAAGTCCAACAGATTCTAACTTTTTCCGTAACCGGTTGACATTAACAGAAAGTGTATTTTCATCCACAAAACTGTCACTCTCCCACAATTTTACCATCAGAGTATCTCTTGAAACGACTTTCTGCTTATTTTCCATAAGTACCTGTAAAATCTTAAATTCATTTTTGGTCAATTCTATTTTTTTCTGTTCATAAAACAATGCTGCCTCTGTCAGATTCAGCATAGCTCCCTTATGCTCTAAAACAGCACTCTGCCCGGTAAAATCATAAGTTCTCCGAAGCATCGCCTGCACCTTTGCCGTCAACACTTCAAGGTCAAATGGTTTTGCAATAAAATCATCTCCACCCATACTGACCGCCATCACAATATTCATATTATCCGATGCGGACGATACAAAAATAACAGGTACTTTTGAAACTTTACGGATCTCACTGCACCAGTGATAGCCATTAAAAAAAGGAAGTTTGATATCCATCAGAACAAGCTGTGGATCAAATGCCGCAAATGTGCCGGTCACATTTGAAAAATCTTCGGCACAGCATACTTCATAATTCCAGCTTTCCAGATGGGTCTTTACACTTCGTGCTATACTTTCATCATCTTCTACGATCAAAATCCGATACATATTTTTTACCACAGTTCTGCCAGTTCATAAATGAGTTTTTCTGTTTTCTCCCAGCCAAGGCAAGGATCTGTAATTGACTTTCCATAGCAGTGCCCGCCGACTTTCTGATTTCCATCCTCTATATAACTCTCGATCATAAGTCCCTTGACAAGTTTATGAATATCAGCAGACATCTTACAACTGTGCAGTACATCCTTACTGATTCTGATCTGCTCCTCAAATTTCTTGCCGGAATTAGAATGGTTGGCATCAACAATCACTGCCGGATTGGCAAGCGGATTGCTGGATGAGTTTGCATCCTCATAATGCTCTAACAGGTTCTGCAGATCTTCATAATGATAATTCGGGATATTTCTTCCAAATTTATCTACATAACCTCTTAAAATAGCATGTGTATATGGATTACCCTGCGTTTTTACCTCCCAGCCACGGTATAAGAATGTATGGCTGTTCTGTGCCGCAATGATAGAATTCATCATAACAGCAATATCACCGCCTGTCGGATTCTTCATACCTACCGGTATCCCCACACCACTTGCTGTCAGTCTGTGCTGCTGGTTTTCCACAGAACGTGCACCTACTGCTACATAAGAAAGCAGATCTGATAAATATCTGTGATTTTCCGGATATAACATCTCATCCGCACAGGTAAATCCTGTCTCCTCCACTGCACGTTTATGCATCTGGCGGATGGCTATGATTCCTTTTAACATATCAGTCTCTTTCTCCGGATCCGGCTGATGCAGCATACCTTTATAACCGATTCCAATTGTTCTTGGTTTATTGGTATAAATACGCGGAATCATAAAAATCTTATCAGCAACTTTGTCCTGCACTTTACGAAGTCTTGATATATAATCAATTACCGCATCCTCATTGTCTGCGGAGCACGGTCCGATCACCAGAATCAATTTATCTTCTTTTCCCTCAAATATTGCGCGGATCTCATCATCACGCTCTGCTTTCGTAGCAACGACCTGTGCACTTACCGGATACTCTTCCTTCAGCTCTGCCGGTGTCGGAAGTTTCCGTAAGAACTCCATTTCCATTTCCATATTATCCTCCGTTTCTGCGCCCTCTCTATCTTCTTTTATGTCACTGTTATCCTCACAGGACTTCTTTGTTATCTGCGCACTGCTTTTTTCACATTAGTTTTGCCCGTAAAACTTGCAATCTGTTTTTCATGCCGCTTTTTCTTTTTCGCTTTAAAGCATTGCAGTATGAAGTTCCTTTAAATAATACTGTGTTCTCTCTGATCTGTCAATCCCTTTTAGGGATTTTCATGAGCTGCCCGGAGGGCTTTTTAATTCATAGGACGTAATTTCCTATGAATTAAAAAGGGCAGGTATCTCATTAAAATACCTGCCTGAAAATAAATATCTATATCTTAGTAAAATACATGATTTCCGATCACAACACCAGCGCGTCCGGAACTTGCTCTTGAAAAACAGGTTGCACCGCCTGTATTATCGGAACCACCTAATGCCTGCTGTGCTGCCTGTACGCAGCTGCTCTTTGGTCCGTTTGCTGCAATGCTTGCAACCATTCCCTGCCCTGCTGGTGGGAACTGTCCGCTCTGGTAAATAACACCGGAAATACTTGATGGATATGCACCTGAACGAAGTCTGTTCATAACAACTGCTCCAACTGCAAGCTGTCCCTCGTAAAGTTCGTTACCTGCTTCACACTGGATCAGTGCTGCAAGAAGTGTTACATCATCATAAGATGCTGAAACTGAAGCATTCTGCACAGTAGTTGTCTCTTTCGTCTGTGCTGCTTTTGCTGCTGCCTCTTCCTCAGCTTTCTTTGCTAATGCCGCCTTTTCTTCTTCTATCGTAACTGCCTCACCGAGTGCAAGTTCTGTGGTAACATAATCCGCACTGACATATGCAGTCTGTCCTTTATATTTAACAGCAACCCATCCATCCTCTGTCTCAGCGTCTGTATCAACTGTCAATGTTGTTCCCTCTGAAACAGCAGTGATAACAGATGCATCCTCCGATGCAGCATTTCTGACACGAAGTCCATTCGTATTAACCTGTGCCTCTGTCTCAATGTTTTCCTGTGCATAGGCAAGTGCATCCTCGCCGGATACACAATAATCGTTGTTTACATATCCATCAACATCGCCGGATACGACATGGATCCATGTATCTCCATTCTCAACGACATCTGCCACATCACCTTTATATAATTTACCGATAATCTCTGCATCCGCATCCCCAGATGCTCTGACATATAAAAATTCATCAACATCTGCCATCAGACGATTCTGCCACTCGGCATTTTCGGTATTCTGAATATTTTCTGTATCTTCTATATTTTCCGTCTCTTTTGTATTTTCTATATCTTTTGTATTTTCTACATCCACTGTATTCTCAGTGTCTGTTTCACTATCCACATCTGCATTCTGCACATCTTCTACGGCATCAGCTTCCTGCGTCGTTTCATCTTCCTTAGAATCAGCCTGCGCAGATTCCTCTACGGATACTGTTTCTTCCTGTACTGCTGATGCTTCTTCTGTATCTTCTGCTACCTGCGCTTCCTCATCTGCCGAAGCAACAAGTATCGTCTGGGAGTTCTCAACTCCTGCTGCTGCCATCTCTACTGCATCTGTACTTACCTGATTTAACTGTGCAACAACACCTGCTGTCCCATCTGTAGCTAAGTCCGTCCTTGTGTCTGCTACAACCGATACTGCTTCTGCTGAAACTGTACTGGCTGCATCTGCAATCGCGCACATCACTACCATAGAACCGGCAAGCATGATTCCGCTGATTGCTCTTTTTCTTAAATTCATAGAAAACCTCCATCAGTGTTTACCATCTTATGTAAATAGTATTACACCTTTGTTTCGTTTTATTCATCTTTGTTACAATTATTACGGATTTATTACAATGGGGATTATAGCAAAGCAATACTAAAATGTCAAGTGTTTGACATTTTCTTCCTTTTTTAAGAAAAAACCTCCTCTATAACATCACGGATTACTGTCACGGACTCAGCATCCTGATCACTTTCCTGTTTTTCCTTTTCTAATGTATTTTGTGCCCTGCTTTCTATCTGCTTTTCTGCCTGTTTCTCTGTTTGTTTCACACATCTATCGTTTTCTATCTGCTGCAGTTTTTTTTCGATTTCTTCGTTCATCAAAAAGCTTTTCCGCTCCACTTTTTTTATCCTGTGTAATACATAAATCAGCAGGATCAGCATCAGTATACCGCTTCCTATATAAAGCCATTCTGCATATTCTGCTATAAAGATTCCTATCTGTTCCATGTATACCACCTCTCTTTTCCGGACTTATCGATAGATCATACTGTCCTTTTTCTTATTAATTATAGAAAGAACAAGTCCGTTTGAAAAGGTCTTCTGACTGTTTTTTGACCGCAACTTTTGACATTTTCAGTCATTTACCCGCCTGCTTTTTATGCCCCTTCTGTCTGCTGTTTTCTATTTTATAAGTCTTTTCTTGACTTTTACGCATAAGGGTATTATAAATAGGGAAGTGCAAAATGTTACAGGAAAGGGATTATTCTATGAAAAAAATCGTAATGACCGGGGGCGGTACCGCAGGGCATGTCACACCAAACATCGCATTAATGCCAGCCTTGCGTAATGAAGGTTTTGAAATTTCTTATATAGGTTCATATGAAGGGATTGAAAAACGGCTGATTGAGGAACAGGGTGTTCCTTACTATGGCATTTCTTCTGGAAAATTAAGACGCTATTTTGATCCTAAGAATTTTTCAGATCCATTTAAAGTATTAAAAGGGTATACACAGTCGATCCGGCTTTTAAAGAAGATAAAACCAGATGTAGTTTTTTCCAAAGGCGGATTTGTCTCTGTTCCGGTAGTTTTAGCAGCAAAACACTGTAAAGTTCCTGCAATTATACATGAGTCAGATCTGACTCCGGGACTTGCAAATAAACTTGCTATTCCAAGCGCAACAAAAGTTTGCTGTAATTTTCCTGAAACACTTTCTTATCTTCCGAAAGAAAAAGCTGTACTGACCGGTTCCCCAATCCGTCAGGAGCTTTTAACAGGCGATGCTGAGCATGCTTTTTCACTCTGTCATTTTAAAGATCACAGTAAACAGACAATACTCATCGTTGGCGGAAGCTCAGGCTCCCGTATAATAAATACAGCGATCCGTGGTCTGCTTCCTGAACTTCTGAAAAATTACAATGTTATTCATCTCTGTGGAAAAGACAATCTGGATGAAACATTAACCGAAACGACCGGATATGCACAGTTTGAATACGCAAACAAAGAGCTTTCCGATATGTTTGCTCTTGCAGATCTTGTTATTTCCCGTGCAGGTGCAAATGCAATCTGCGAACTTCTGGCACTGCGCAAACCAAATATTTTAATTCCTCTTTCTGCCGCTGCCAGCCGTGGAGATCAGATTCTGAATGCAAATTCATTTCGTTCCCAGGGATTTAGTTATGTGTTAGAGGAAGAAGATCTGTCAAATACGACACTTCTTGAAGCAATTGAACATGTTTTCCAGAAAAAGGAAGAATATATTAAGGCAATGGAAAACAGCAACAGCCGTAATTCCATTGATACGATCATCGGATTGATCTTAGACGCATCTAAAAAATAATTTCTGATATAAGAGGAACGGATATGTACTTTATAATATCTGTTCCTCTTTCATTTTGTGATTATAAGCTAGAAAGCTGCTTTTCCGGCAACATTCCCTACATCTTCAGAGAATCTCTGATCTCTGCCATTTCTTCTGGTGTAAACTCCTCATGATCCCAGATCAGAATATCATTATTTTTTGCATTTTTATAACGTGGGATCAGATGCATATGAAAATGAAATACCGTCTGTCCCGCAATTTCATGATTATTTTGTACAATATTAAATCCATCACACTTTAAAACGTCCGTCATATGTTTTGCAAGTTTCTTCGCAAGCTGCATTGCATGTCCTGCTGTCTTTTCATCGATCTCATAAATATCTGCATAATGTTCCTTTGGCAGGATCAATGCATGTCCTTTTGATGCCGGACTCGCATCCAGAATCACTTTGAATTCATCATCCTCATAAATCGTATTGGATGGAATTTCTCCTCCAATAATTTTACAGAAAATACAATTTTCGTCTCTCATATTATCCTCCATTTTCTGTGCATTTGCACTCCTTTTTATTTGCGCAATCGACATATTTACTACAACATCCTGCAGATTTTCTATATCAATGTGTAAACTTAAACATGGTATCTAACATACGCAGAATCTTAAAATTTCCTTTTGCCGTCATTTCTCCTGTCATGAATGCCCTCTGAAATGTCATCCTTCCATCTACGATACCATCCATAACTTCCGGTTTTAATTTCGCATAGACATCAATATTTTCTTCCTGTCCATAGTGAATTGTAAGTTCACCTTCATTTACTTCTAAAAACAATGGCTTTTTTCTGCCTTCTATGATAAACAGGTATCGTGCCTTAAATTCAGGCTGCGGTGCAAACTGTTCACGGAATGTCTCAATATAAGCCTCTTCATCTTCTTTTTCTGACTTTCCAAGCATCCCCTTAAACATTGTTGCAAGTTCTTCGATATCTTCCTTCTGCTTTTTCACATACGTATCATCTGACACATACTTTGACAACTGCTCGCTCTCCTGTGGTGTAAGTTCTAACTGCGGAGTTCTTAATATTGTCTGCTTTACCGCCTGATTGCTGGTCGGAAGACATTTTACTTTCTGTGAAATCGTCCGGTAAAGATTCTCCGCCTTCTTCTCTATTAAAACGGTATAATCTTTATTCATCTCAAAACTGACCAGATCCTCAACGTAACCACAAAGTCCCGGACATGGCTGACCACCTAAGATCTCCCAGGCACTCTCTAATGTCAGTTCACCTTCCCGTTCTCCATATGTCGTAGACATAACAATTGGCTGCATATAGGTTGTTTTTATCTTTTCCTTATCGCCATACAGCCAGCAGGCATCCAAAAACTGCTGCATATAGCCACCTATTCCAAGCCACTCAACAGTTGTTGCAAGAATGATACCATCGGCATCTTTCATCGTCTGCGGAAGCGTGGCAATCTCGTTTTTATGCTCATAGATATTAATACGCTCCACCGTCACGCGAAGTTCCTGCAATACTTCTTCCATTTTATTCAACACATATAATGTAGGATCATCTAACAATCCCCGTCCACCATAATAAATGTTTACTTTCATATTCTACCTCTTCCTGCATGTTCACCAAATACTGTTTTCAGTATATAAACTTTTATTCTTATAATCAACAATTTTCCACTTTTTTGTGGTATAAAATCATTGCCGCAAGAAATCCGGTAAGGATTCCACCTACATGACACCAGTTATCAATTCCAATTGTGGAAAAACCATAATACAAACTTAACGCTGCCATAAGCATCATCCCTTTTACTGTTAAACCTTCAAATCTGCCCCGGTGTCTTATCACTACCCAGATCAGACCGCCAATCATTCCAAACACTGCACCTGATGCGCCTGCAGATACAGCATAATCTCCACTATAGAGCATCATAAAATAGGACAATATTCCTCCACCTATTCCTGACAGCATATATATTACAAGCATCTTTAAATGGCCGACTGCCCTCTCAAGTCTCGATCCAACACAGCAGAATATTACCATATTATTTACCAGGTGCGGCAATCCGAAATGGATAAACATCGCCGTAATGATCCGCCACCACTGATGATTGACCTGTAGGAATTCCGGATACATCCCACCATGTGATGCAATATAAAACGGATCCTGCGTATCTCCCAAAATTTCCAATATCAAATATACGATCACATTTATGGCAGCAATCGCTATTGTCGTATAGGAAAGTTTCTTCCATTCAAAACCGGTATTTATATTTCGGGTAACTTTAGAATCAACCCTGCAATTCTCCAATGCACTTTTGAGTCCCCAGAAATCTCCCGGCTGATTTTCATAAATTATCAGTCTCCCCTGCTTCGTCTCATACCCCCATACATTCTTTTGTACACTGCATAACTGATGCATCATATCCGTATTTCTTCCAGCCAGCAGTGTAAGCAGTTCCACATGATAAACCGGATAACCTTCCGGGAAATCTGCAAGCCTTCCCTGCGGATGATAAAAAAGATCCATAACTCGTTCCTGCATTACCTGATGCTGTTCTATGGTCAAAGTTTTTGTATCGTCTAATGATATCATCATCACAACATGAAATCCCTGCTGATAATATTTATAAAATACTCCGACATTCTCCGGCTGCACCGTACAAAATCGATAACCTTGTGCAAGTATCACCTGTTCTATCTCTCTGTTCATATATTTGCCCTCTGATTTGATTATAACGTGTTTGTTGTGCAGGATTTCTGCACATAATATGAACTCGTCAAAGTTCATTATAACGTAGCAAAATAAGATTGCAAATATGTATGCCTCTTTATTTTCTTAAATAAATCTAAACTTCTCATCCGCAAACATAACTGTTTCCTGCGTCTGAAGACTCATTTTTACCCTGCAATTCAACAACTCCCCACCTACCATGGTTCCATTGGAAGAATTCAGATCTTCTATAAAGTAAACCTCCCCTTTCCTGGTAATCCTCGCATGATGTCTGCTTACGGTTCCACTTGGTATCACACCGTCACAATCCGGTTCACTTCCTATAATATATGGAGTATGATCTATTGAAAGCTCACTGCACGCACCATTTCCCTCATATTTTAATATTCCATATTCCTTTTGGGGAAGATTAGAAAGTAAAACGGTTGGATTCTGCTGATGTACGGCAATCTCTGGTTCCGGTTCAAACACAAAAGGTTCCAATTTTTTTTCCTGTTTTTTCACCCCTCGTAATAAATCTCGCATTTTTTCAACCATATTCTGGTTTTTTCCGCTCCATAAATGCCTAAACCCTGTTTTTTTATTTTCTAAAGGTAATGTTCCTTCTTCCTGTTCCTCTTCCTGCCACATTGTATCCGGAATCTTTTCCGGTACATCCTCTAAATATTCGGACTTCCTTAATATCCTTTTTATTTCTGCAATACAGTACCCTTCCATTCTGGTATATTCAAATAGCTCATACGCCATTTGAACCCCATCTGCACTTTTATGATCTAATTTTGCCAGAAGATACTCTAACAGCTCATGAAACGATTTTCCTATATCTTTTTCATTCCCAAAGTAACAGCAAAAGCTGATATTTCCGGTCTGATTATCGAAAAAAATACATTCCGGTCGCAGTAACAATATATCAGGGGATATTAACAACCCATCGAGTATCTCCGACATTGTAACAACAGATTCACATATTTTCATAAAAATATCATGACCAATATCTGATAATTCTGCCAACATGTCTACCGCCTGTTTTCCAGTTATGTCATACCATAGCTGTAACTGCCCATTTTTACTATTACATTCTGGTAATATCAGACCTTTGGGTGTATTTCTCCAGAGCATTTCTTTTTCCCATTGTTCTCCTTCCAATGCCGGCATTAAAACCATATGGCTGGAATGAATATTTCTATAGTAGCTAATCTGAATACTCAAAATAATCCTTTCACCCTTTCTATCTCATAAAATAACTTTAGTGCATTTAAAGTTTCCTCCTTTATCACATCTTCCGCAAGTGTTCTTGTCTCACCATACAGTTGCAATCCCAGTTTCATGACGATCAAAAATAACAGCATCGCCATTGACATAATGATTGCAGCCTCAATAGTAATAGATGCTTCTTCCCATTCTTTCATCCCATTACCATCACGAACAGATAACCCACCAGCAAAAAAGGTGCAAAAGGAATCCTGTACGTTCGTCCTTTCTTTTTGAATACCGATAAAAATAATGACGTTATTCCTATTAAAAATAAGCCGGCAAAAAATACCTCCATATTTTTTTCAAATCCAAGGAATATACCACTAACGACCAGGATCATTCCATCTGCAAATCCAACACCCCCACCTAACAGAAAACCCCAAAATAAGATCATAACTCCAATTCCCATGCCAAACAAAATCTCTACTATATCTAACTTCATGCTATACAAATGAAGTAAAAGCCCTATAATGCCTCCTGTCAGTAAAAAATATGTATTTATTTTTCTTTTTTTATAATCCTGGTATGCAGATATTGAAAAAATACCCAGCATTAATGTATTTTGCAGCATTTTCCCCTACCTCTCCTGTTTTCTAATTTATGCATCTACTGCATTGTTTCCTGTTTCCCACTTCCGATAATCGTATCATATAAATCGTGCGCTTAATTCCACTGCAATTTAGATCATAATGAAATCTGTTTCCCTGATCGGTAATAAACACGGTGTCCTGTTTTTGTTTTTCCGCACATATTTCACATTCGCGGTACTTTTCTCCATATTTATTCCGTTTTTTCTCTATTTCTGTACAACTAACAGAAGATACTGACAATGCTAAATATGTACACTCTCTTGATGTATGATAAACACTCCCTCTTTCTGCCACATACACCCATACTTCCTGATCAGCACTATTTCCCGTCCACCCGGTCCATTTACGGCATACTGCATGCTGGCTGATTTTAAGTTGTGATTTTCCAGACATCCACACTGGTATTTTTATACGATAAGATGCTACCAGATTTATCTGATCTCCTGTAAATTTTGACTTCGCCAGACTAATACCTGCCGCTTTATTAACTACATAGTGGTTAATATTATCATTTTCTTTTATATTTTTCTTAAAAAGAACATTTGCGGCAGCAATGCCAATCTTTGCCACATCTTCTTCATTTTCCAGAACAGCCAGTACTGCCATCCTGCGCCCGGTATCATCTAATGCCTTCTGGACTTCCATCTGTACCTGCATAACCCGGAAAAACATTAAAATCATCATAAAAAACAATGTCATAACCGGCAGTATCACAGCCGCCTCTAACGTAAATGAGCCTTCCAGCCAGGAACATGGCGGTGTCTCCTGACAGCGGCAGGCCTCCGCCTGATGAGAAAGAATATTATCATTTTCCGGGAGAGATCTTTTTTTGTATATTGTATTTTTTATATTCTCTTTCTCAGTAAGAAACACCGCCACATCCCCTCCTTATTCATTGCTATATGACATTTTCTGGTGCTTAACAAAAGTATATCTGCCTAATTTCTGCCCTCCATACAAATTGCTTTTTGCAAACAAAGGCTCCGCTTCAAATCGCATCTCACAGGTCATGTTCCCTATCATATGATCCATTCTGGCGTTTTTACTATTCTCTTCCTTTTGTATGGCAAATTCCATGATATCCATCATACGGTATGCTATTTTCTTTTCTTTCACTGCAAATAACAATTGCTTTACATAGCCCTGATAATTCAGTCCATCTTTACATTCTTTGGCTTTTCCCCCATCAGTCACGAGTTCTCCAATCTTTTTTATATCAACATTCCATTCTGATAAACTTTTCATCAGTGCAATTTTCCCGCCAGAGAGAAGTGTGCGCAGATCAAGTATACTTTCTACATATGCCCATGCAGCCACGACACCGATCTGTACAATCTTAACGATCACCGGATTACCGGAAAAACCGGCAAGTGATGTTGCAATAATTAACGTCTGATTTAATTTTTCTCTGTCTGCTATAATGTGAGCAACGTTTGCGGCTTCCCTCATAAGCATCAGACGTTCCACTGACGACTCTAAGTTTTGTCTGTCTGTTTCTTTCCCACACAGAATATACTCCATTTCATATGCCAGATCTCCCTTCCCCGGCTCTGTATAACTTGAAAAATACTTTTCAATATACTCCAACACCATAACACGGTCAAAAACATTAAGTTTTTCTGTCTTTTTTGCGTGATACGTTCCGGTTTCACACTGCCTTTTCGAAACTGTATCTTTTAGTTCAACCGCATTTGATGACACTGATGACATATCCGGTATCGTCATGCCAAGAACAGCATTCTGCTTTAATTGCAAAACGACCTGAATAGGACTTTCTGCTTTCTCTTTTTCTGCATCCTGTACCTGGTCTTCATTCGCTTTATCCTGTGCAATGTTATCTTCTTCCTTCTCCTTTTTTGCATTTACGATTGCCTGATCCGCATCTTCCACACTGTAATCTGTTTTTCCATTCTCCTGTGCCTGTTGTCCATCCTGATACTGCTGATACATTTTCTTCGCAATGTCTTCAGGCAGATGTTCCTTCATGTATGCTGCCGCCTGACACAGCATCCCTGTTCCTTCATTATCTGTTGCCAACATATATTCCATCAACGCAGCCTCACATAACTTTGTCCGAAACATGCTGTTTTCTCCGGATTTTGACAAATTTCCAGCAACATATTCCATTACACGTGAACTCACTTTATGTTCCTCAAACTGCTCTGATCCATATGCACCATCCAGATACAGCAGATGATATTTATTCCACAACACAGGCTGATATTCTGCTGCAACACAATCCATCCCTGTTTCTGCCGCGAGGGTGTCCATCATCTTTAATCCTGATACCCTCGCCCCCTCTAATAGTGCAAGCAGAAACGATAAGATCAGCAGCAGACTTAAAGCAGAAAATATTGTCAGACTTCCTTCTGCCTCTGTTTTCATAATATCTTATTACTTTCCGTTGTGATCCTAGTAAGAATTTTGTTATTTAAAGTCGTAATCTTATTCTTGAACACAACTACAAGTCCGATCAGTATAACCAGTATCAACACGATCTCGATAATAGCTACTCCCTCTTCTTCCCTGAAAAAATCTTTAAGTCCCTTCATAAAAACCTCCATTTCTGCGCTGTACTTTGCGCGATCCAAGTTTATGTGCAAACACGAATCTATTTGCAGGAATCATAATTCCATAGAATGATAATTCTATAGAGTCATAATTCTATAGAATGCATAGCTGGAAATGCCAGTATCAACATAACTGCACCAAGCATCAGAATCATTGGAAACAACATTTTTGTCCCCGCTTCCTCTCCCAGCTTGCGTGCCATACTTTTTCGTTCTTCAAATGCCTCTTCTGCTTCCTGCTCTAAAAGGTTTGTCAATCCTCTGCTTCCTTTTCTTAAATTCTGTGCCAGAAGATTACCAAATTTGCGATAGCGGTATCCTCCACACCTCTCTCCAAAACGCTCATATGCACGTTCCTCCCCCATTCCATTTTTTATTTCATATACCGTTTTTTGCATTTCCTCATAGATTTCTTTTTTATAAATTGCTTTTTTATGCCGCTCATTAAAATAATTCGTTGTTAGTCTGTTCCATGCAGAAGAAACAGTCATTCCTGCCCCCAACAGAAGCGCCAGATTGCTTACCATATCCGCATACTGTAATTCCAGTACTGCTTTCCGTTTCTTTTCTTTTTCTCTTTCACGCGACTGATCTACAAATGGAAGAAGAATTACAATCACGATTCCAAGAAAAAGGATTTTTTCCGGCAAATACTCTTTTTTCGTGCTCCAGACCAGTTTTTTTCCATCAATCTGATTTGGGAGTTTCAGTATATTTTCTGTGCTCTCTGTCTGTCTTTGCAGATAGTGTCCAATTTCCAGAAGCATTTTCTGTTCTTCATTAAGAGCCTTTGGCATTACCCGGAAATACCGTTCACTAAAGCACTCCGAAGATTCACACTTTAACGTCACTTCAGCTTTTACCAAAATTCCCTCATCTGGTATATTTTCTGCAACCACCACGCCCTCATCATCAACTACATCATACGGTTCAAATATCCATTCTGCACTTACCTTTCCTTCCTGATAACTTCTTTGAATTTGTACTTTTTCCTGCACTTTGGCACTGTTTTTTGCAAATTCTTCATCAATCTCCTGCTGCGCAGCCTCTAACAGTCTCTGCTCATCCTGCTTTGAAAGTATCTGTTCCGGAACCACTACATGATAGGAATACTCTTCTAACACATCTTCTACATCCAGGGTCATTTCTTCCTCATAATCACCTTCTCCATATGCCGGACGCACAAATTCTGGTTTTACATCACTATTTTCATCCATCACCTCTGAAAGATGCACAAAAATCGCCAGGACAGATACCAAAATCATCACCCCTGCTGCACGGCTTGTCTTAGGCGATGCTCTTTTTCCCCCTATAATTGCCACAAAAACTGCTGTACACAAGACTCCAATATACAAAACCATTCTTTTCTCCTTATACTTTAATATCTGAAATTCGTCTGTTTATTGCCGTTGCCCCTGCAAAAATCAATAATGCTGCACTCATGACAAATACCCCTGACAGATTTCCATATAAAGGATCGATAAATTCTTTCGATGCAAGGTTCAGATATGTAAGAATGAGAAATGGCATTACGCTCATAATCTTTCCTTCCAGTTTTTTCCCGGCAATAACTGTGTCCACTTCCCTCTCCACTTCTATTTTAGCTGAGATCCGCATTGCAGTCGTCCTTATAATTCCTGCAAAATCTCCTCCACTTCTTTTCGCAAAACCAAAAATCTCTGCAAAACTTTCAATTTCTTCCACCCCGCTCCGCGTTGCCAGATCATGTAAAATTTCTTCCACATTCCGGTTCAATTTAATTTCTGTATTCATCCGGATCAATTCCTGTGTGATCATTGCCTCTTTTCCATACAGCCCCATAACTTCCCGCTCTGCTTCTTTCCATGCATTCTCAATGGAATATCCTGCAAGCAGTGCTGCTGCAACAGACTGAATTGCATCCCGAAATTCTATCATTAATTTTTTTGCGCGTTCATCTTTTTTCTTTTTTTTGTAATATGAAACGATCAGATAATTTACAGGTATGACTAACACCATGCCATACCATGAACGGTAAAACAGCCATGAAATTGCTGCTGTTAATATTATTCCCGCTACAACACACCCCAGTCGTTCCCACAGATTGCACTGGTATTTACGATAATCCATTTATTCCCCCGTATCTGTAAGCGTAATTCCTGCCCTTTTACATTTTTCCTGGTTAAATAGTGTTCCCATCTGCTGTAATTTTCCACAAGCCATTTCCACATCCGGTGATTTTTCCACATAACGATACAGGTCTTTCAACACAATCTCCCCATCCTGCATGCCGATCACTTCTGTAATTGCCAGCACTTTACGGCTTTTATCTCTCATTCTTCCAAGATGGACCAGAATATCTAACCCTGATGCAATCTGGCTTCGTATCGCAGCAAGTGGCAGCTCCATTCCCATCAGCACCATTGTTTCGAGCCGGCTCAACATATCCCTGCATGAATTTGCGTGCCCTGTTGATAAACTTCCATCATGCCCGGTATTCATTGCCTGCAGCATATCAAGTGCCTCTTCTCCCCGGCATTCACCAACCACAATTCTCTCGGGACGCATTCGAAGAGCCGTCCTTATCAGATCCCGTATAGTAATGGGCTTAACCCCGTCAAACATCTGATTTCTTGTCTCAAGTCTTACCAGATTGGGTTTATCAACAAGCCGGAGTTCTGCAGAATCTTCAATTGTGATGATTCTTTCTTCCCGCGGAATATACTGTGACAGTGCATTTAAAAATGTCGTTTTCCCAGAACCTGTCCCTCCTGATATAAATATGTTATATCCTGCTGCCACAAGCACCTTTAAAAATGCTGCCGCTTCCTCTGTAATCGACCCTATCCGTATCAGATCCTCCATCAGAATAGGCGTTTTGGGAAATTTCCGGATAGATACAGCGGCGCCATCTATGGAAATTGGTGAAAGAACAATATTTACACGTGATCCGTCCGCTAATCTTGTATCCACGATCGGAGATGCCTCATTTACCATACGATTACTGTTTCCCGCCATCTGTTGTATCACATCACTCAATTTCTGTTCAGATGAAAAATGTGTCTGTGCCTGAAACAATTTTCCTTTTTTTTCATAAAAAATATGTGATGCTCCATTGATCATAATCTCCGTTACATCTGCGTCCTCTAATAATTCCTGGATTGCATCATACTTTCTCAAAGAATTAAATAGTAAATGTTCTAATTGCTCCCTTTCTTTCAATGTCAGCAGGTTATTTTGGGAATATTCCTCCACTTCTGTTTCAATAAACCGGTAAATCTCTTCATCATTTTGCTCTCTGGACAAGTCCAGCGCAGCCATGATATCTGACCTCAGTTTTTCAAATATCTCTTCACTCCACCTATATTTCTCCATAAACATCCCCTGCCAGATATTCTCTTATATAGTCACCAAATTCACTCCATATAAGCTGTTCCAACATATTTCCACCACCACGGATTCCCTTCGCAGTAAAAGGAAGATTTACAAATTGCAATCTTTTGAACAGTTCTCCTTTCTTTGCCAGTTCCAGGTAATGAACAAATTCTTCTTTCTGACACTCATAGAAATACCCTTCTTTTACCGGACAATAAATGCTGCTGCAATGTTCCAGAAAAACTGCAATGGAATAAACCCCGGTTCCAAGATCAAACACAACCGTATCAAACTCCGTGTTCTCTTCCAAATATTCCAACAACTGCAGGTAATCGTTCATCTGAAACTCCCCAAGCTGTTCCGGATTACGAAATGGTGCAACATATGAAAAATCTCCCATTTCATATACATTCCGCAAAAACTGTCCAGATTCTATTATCCCTTTTCTCAGTCGAAGAACCAAATCCCCCATATCGTATTCTGCCTGACTGTCAAACAGCTTTAAAAATCCGGTACTCTGCATCAGATTGATATACAATACTCTCCTTTGTTTTGCCAGTATAGAAGACAGTACCATAGAAAACGGCATCTGCATTTCATGACGGATAGGAGAATATACTCCTATGATCTCCAATTTGCCAAACCTGTCTGTAAATATCTCCTTTCCTGTTTTTTTTCCTCCTGTCACTGCCATTATTTCATGAAGAATCATCTCCATCGGCTGATATTTAAAAATAACAGTCCGCTTTTTTCCCGGCTGCAGATAAGTATTATCCTCTGCCAACTGTTTCGGCATATTTTCTGACAGAATCAGTATCGCCATTTCCAAAAGCTCTGCCTGTTCTCCCAGTTCCAAAAAGCCACTTCCAAGTATGACCAGATCATATTTTTCACTCTTTATCTTCTGTAAAAACAGTTCCGGCTCCCGAAATAAATGAACCGTAAATTCTTTTGCCTTATGTTCCATCAGATATGCAGCAAATCTTTCCCCATACGTTTCATTCGTATCACAGAATGCCACATCAAGTTTATGCAATAGCCCACCCCCAGACCACGATAAAATATCCAATTAAAATTGCTGTTGAAAAATGCATGAATGTCTTTGTTCCAATTGCATAACCAACCGTTAATTTTTTATAAACGATCTTTCCTGCTCCTATGACAGCCCCTACCAAAAACGCTGCAGGTATCAGATAACAAAGCTGTGTCAGTGTCAGAAAACCTCCTGCAATGGAAAATAACTTGATATCGCCTGCCCCCATTATGTGCAGACTAAATAAAAGAAATAATAAGATAACCGGAATAGAAATATTCATCAGAAAATGAACTGCACCTGCACTTCCTTCCCCCAGCAGTCGAAATGCAAGTCCCCAAATTAATCCGGAAACAATCAGCCGGTTACTGATCCTGCCGTTTCCGAAATCCATCACCACCGCCATCGTAAGATGCGTCAGCAATGTAAGATTCATTAGTCCCCCAATTCATCACCTCTTTCGTAGTTTGTAAGTCGAATTATAGCAACGCTTTTTTTATTTGTCTACACTTTTCTCAAAAATAGCCTATCTTTGTAGACTATTCACAAAAATTTACATGCCAAAATTCCGTAAAGCAGCGCAAACCCGCCTATACCAAGGATTCCAATTGTCAAAAGGCTGACCGGATTTAATCCAACACTAATTGCAATTTCCTGCGACGCCAGAAAATCATTTGCATAAATAATTCCAATTCCACCTAAAACAACACGAATCATAAAGTTTAGTAACATCTGCATTTTTTTCCCAATCACAACGATAAAAAGTACAATTCCAAGTGCCCCTATAATTGCCCATTCTCCCTGTATCTGTGACATATATATATTTCTCCTTTTTAGCACGATCAGCTCTCAAAGGCTGTCTCTTCTTTTTATCAAATTTATTCATCCAGACACATTTTATGCAAATAGTTTTTTACAATTTTTCCGTTTTTTGTATAGAATGGAAATTTTGTGATTATACTAAGAATAAAGAATATTTCAGACGGAGGAATACTATGTTTCGTTTTTTTCAACCAGAAAAAACAAATGATGCGCATTATACGGTGCTAATGAATGACCTCCATCAGACTGCGCAGGATCTGCAGGATGCATACCGAAATTTAGAAAATGTAATTGATCCGGATATGATCGACTGCTGCATCTATGAACTATATTCTGTGCAAATGCGCTATAAATTTTTACTTGCAAGCATAAAAAAAATAGAGGATTCCTATACTAAGAATCCTCTGGAAGTATCTAAATCCTGATAAGTCTCAACCAAATCATTTTTTCCGTACGTATATCCGGCATAAACCTGCTGTGTATTACGCATAAGCGGCGCGGAGGTATCTTCTTTCATTACCTCCGCAAATGCCGTATAAAGTTTGTTCATCAGGCTCTCTGCAAGTTCGATCTCTTTCAAGTCCCTTTTATACATTGCTTTTGCAAGTGTTTCCTTGCAAAATACATAAATACGGTATAACTCTCCCGCAAGTTCATAAGAAAAATCAAGCGACGACATCAATTCGCTGACAGCCTTTGTGGCATTCCGTAATGCCGTCTTATAATTTTCCCATTCCTTGTTATCATATGCCTCTTTTGCATCTTCAATATACGCGAAAAAAATATCATAAATTACAATGACCAGGCCGCCTCTGTTACTCTGGCTGATCCTTCTTGTAAAATCCATTATCTGTTCTTTTTTCAAAACAGATCCCTCCTGTTACTGCAGAATCTGCAATACCTGCTGTGGCAGATCATTTGCCTGTGTCAAAACAGAAATTGCTGCCTGATTCAATACATTCTGATGTGTATAATCTGTCATCTCTGACGCCATATCCGCATCCGTCAGACGTGACTGGGCTCCTGTCATATTTTCCTCAAAAGTATCCAGACTTGATACTGTACTCTCAAGGCGGTTCTGGTATGCACCAAGTCTTGAGCGCACTTCGCTGACCTTTGAAATAGCATCATCAAACTGTGTAATACCTCTGCCGGCACCATTTACAGTTGTTACATCTACATCATCAATATACAGACTCTTGCAGGATACTTCCGGAATGCGCACTTTTGTCTCCTGATCCTCGTTTGCACCGATATGAAGTGCCATTGTTCCAATATCTGTAACATCAAAATCCAAATCACCCGTATAACCTGCATCAGCAAGAAATGACATCTCAAATCCGGCTCTGTCTGTAACCGTAATCTTATTTCCATCCGTTTTTACCGTAGCTGTATCACCAAACCCGGTTCCATCACCCGGTTTTGTGAGCGTTACTTCGGCATCCGTACCGGAAGGTACGATCACTTTGCCATTCTGAATCTGTCCGTATACATAGCTGCCTTTATTCTCTGGATCTTCTACAACACTGTTTCCTCCGGCTGCTGTAAATCCAAGTGCATTAGCAAGCTGCTTATCATCAAATGCGATCTCTAAGATGCTTGACATTCCGTACTGTTCTGCGGTAAATGAAAGTGCTCCATTCGTTTCAATCTTAACGGTTGTTTCACCAGTCTCTGCAGCATTCCGGATCTTCTCAAAAGCCTCCGCATAAGTGTCAGTTGCCTCTATCTCTACTTTAGAACCATTAATACTCATCGTTCCGGATGCGCCGATCGCTGCTGTGGAATTATAATTCTGATTTGCTGTCACCGGTCCGGCCTGTGTAGCTGCAGTATCAATGGAAAGCTGATACTGTCCTGCTTTCACATGATCAGAAATGTCCACTCTTGTTGCATTTTTGGTGTAAACCCTGGTATCTAATGAACCATCTAAAAGTGATTTGCTGTTATATTCTGTATCTGTAGAAATACGGTCAACTTCATCTTTTAATGAAGTGATTTCTTTCTGGATTGCTTCTTTATCCGCCGGTGCCATTGTTGCATCACTCGCTGCCTGCACGGAAAGTTCTCTCATACGCTGTAAAATACTGGTCGTTTCACTCAGAGCACCATCCGCAATCTGAATAACAGAAATACCATCCGATGCATTCTGGGAAGCCCGGTTTAAACCATCAATCTGTGCTTTCATCTTGTTGGAAATAGCCATTCCTGCCGGATTGTCCTTGGAATGGTTGATCTTAAGTCCCGATGAAAGCCGTTCCATCGATGCACTTAAATTATCCTCAATGCCAAGTAAATGTTTATTCGCAATCGCTGCCGACACATTGTAATTAATTCTCATTTCAAATTCTCCTTCTACCATCTCTGTCAGCATCCATGCTGTATTTCCGACACTCCATGTCCCAATTCTCTGCTGTATATATCGGTTTCAACACTCTTTCTCTAAAGAGCGAATTGGTTTTTTCCATGTTTATTTTTTCATACTTCCCCCCGAACTGATTGCAATCCCCGCCAATTCGTATTATAATGACCACATCCAGGCATAATAAGCTGTGATAAAACTAAAAAAACCTATTTTTATAAGGAGGACTATATGACACAGGTAACAAAATCTACTATGATCGGCGAACTGCTTCAGATTGACGAAAACATCGCGCCAATTCTTTTAAATATCGGTATGCATTGTCTCGGATGCCCATCTTCCCAGATGGAGACCATCGAAGAAGCTGCCATGGTTCACGGAATTGAGCCGGATGCTCTCGTAAAAGAGATCAATGATTTCCTTGCAAAAGATCTTGCATAGTCATTCCCACTTGCGGGAAAACACTCAAAAAGGATCGCGAAAATGTCATCATTTTCACGATCCTTTTTGATATCAACCCGAATCTGCAACCCGGGAAAGTACAGTCTGCCATTTATAATGCTGCAAGCATCTGCAATGCTTTTCCTTTTATGACCAGTCTGTAATGTTCACCAAAAAATGCCTCTGTCGCAGGTGAATATGCCTGCTGTGCTCCATACTCAGATAAAATATTGCAGACTTTATTGAATTCCTCTGGTGACTGGCTGCTTTTACTTACCAGAAGATAGTATCTGTGTGTCGCAGCATCCTCGTACAGATCATTTTTTCCCTTATAAAAATCACCTAATACAGCAGCAAGTTTTGAGAGTTCCTTAAGATTCTGGAACATAAATAATTTCGTAATGTCTACAAGGACTTTGACCGGATCTTCTTTTTCTTTCTGACCGCCATCTGACGGTACGAAATTGTCATTCTGCTTTGCTTTTGCTGCATTTCTTAATTCCTGCTGTTTTTTAAATATTCCAAGTATATCATCTGCTCCTTCGGAAATCGGAGCATTCGCACCAACAATGGCATCGTCATATAAATCCTCTGGATCCGGATCAGAAAACTTGGAAAATCTCGTATCAAGCTCCTCCGGATACTCTACCTTCGTAATGACTAATATAATGGTATCTGCCGACAACGGAATCGCTTCTATCATCAGCGGAATATCATCTGCCTCAAACCCAAACTCGTATGCAGCCTGCTGCATCATATCACGGAACAGCATCTTTGCCTTCTCCGTACCGTATGCCAGCTCACTTAACTTAATCTGGCGCTCTGCTAAATCTTCTCTCGTCAGTGTGCAACGAATCTGATTATCATTTACTTTTTCAATTTTCATACAATCACTTCCTTTTATCCGGGAAACCCTGTAAACTGTACATCTATTATAAACAAATGCAATATCGATGTAAAGTATACCATTATTAAAACTTTCTAAAACCATAACTGCCTTTTACGCATGAATAACAACTCTTTTTTCTGTAACATATGCTGTATTATAAGCATTAATCTTTGTCTATATTACACAAACATTACAAAAGAAGTTGCAATGTAAAACAATTCATGATATAAACTATGCATGAGATGCGAATATGACACGCCCGGAAAGGAGCGGATATCGCATAGATACCAATTTATTGTTTGGCAAATACCGCATTATTTCGACTCTTGGTGCCGGCAGCAGCGGCACTGTCTATCTTGCCGAACATCTCAAACTGAAAGTTTATCGTGCCATTAAGTGTATCCCCAAAGACACTGCACGAAACACTTCCAACTTTTCAGAAGAACAGCTTTTAAAAGAGGCCTGCCTTCTGAAGAATCTTAATCATCCTGGCATCCCCCTCATATATGATATCGACGAAGATGATCATTTTTTTTATATGATAGAAGAATTTATTCAGGGTGATTCATTGGAGGATTTTATTCTCCATCAGGAAATAATTCCAGAGGAACAATTAATAAATTACGGACTGCAGATTTGCGCCGTTCTTGATTACCTGCATCATCTATCTCCATACCCTATCCTGTATCAGGATTTAAAACCGGAGCATATTATATTATGTGGAAATCAGATAAAATTAATCGACTTTGGAATCGCTTCATTTATTACCGTTTTTGGTAAAAATTTCCAGTTATACGGAACAGATGGATATGCTGCCCCGGAAGCTCTTAATGGAAATACTGTAACTGCTGCTTCCGATATCTATTCTCTTGGGAAAGTGTTAGAAATACTTTCCAGAACATGCACACCAGACTGTTCCGAAGCACTCACGCATATTATAGAAAAAGCTGCTGATCCAGATCCAAACACCAGATATCAGACAGCCACTGATCTTATGTCTGCACTGTCAGAACCAACTGGTCAGGAAACTCCAGCCAGGAAAAATTTTATTTTCAGACAGGCATTCAAAAAAAGAGATTCTGCGTGTCATTCTTTTACACATCTCATAAAAAACATAGCCGTGATCGGCAGCCGTTCCGGTGCCGGTGCAACATTTTTTTCAGTATCACTGGTAAACACTCTGAATCACAAACATATTCCCTGCTGTTATATACCAATGGATCATTCTGACAACCTTATATCCATGACACAGGCAGGTTTTCTGCCCACAGAAAATCAGGGCATATTTCAGTCAAAAAATTTTTCTGCCACTCCCTGTTACGGTCCCGGAATAGAAGATCCTGTTTTACCATCTGTAATCCGGGTAAGGGATTTCGGTATCCATACCAGTGAATACCTTGACTTCGGTCACTTTGACCTGACATTTATCCTGTTAAGCGGCAGTCCATGGGATATTGCAGATACACTTGCTTTTACCAGCCAGCTGAAAAGTGCCGGCACTCACGTATATATCTGTAATCATGGCAATAAAAATGCTGCCAGAAAGTATGCCAGGTATCTGAAAAATCCGGTCTATTGTTTTCCTGAAGACACTGATCCTTTTCATGTGACTTTAGAGAAGGAACGTCTCATTATGCAAATCCTACAACGAAAGGAGCTGATACATCATCCGGAACATCGGAAAAACTGATTTAAATAAGAGACTTACCATAGGCATTTCAGGCAGTACAGCCGGTGCCGGTGTTACGCACCTTGCAATTGCGCTTTCAAACCTGAGTCATTCAAAGCTGCATAAAAAAACTGCACTGTTAGAGCTTCATAAAAGGAAAAATCTTTCAACGATTCCTTCTGAAACCACGCTCCCGTGCAGATGTGGATTTATGAACAGCCGTACCATTTTTAACATTCACGGAGTGGATTACTATCCGGATGTGACACCGGACGAATTGCCGGGTCTGTATAATCAGGGATATCAGATCCTGCTCTTTGATTTTGGCAATTTTGGTGAGTGCTGTATCCATGAATTTCTACGCTGTGACAGAAAGCTTGTCATCGGAAGTCTCGCACCATGGAATATCAGGCAATATCGGGATCTATTAGAATCGCTCAGTCACTATACAAACCTTGGGGAAGGTTTTTACTGTCTAACGCGAACGGAAAGTCCAAAACAGATTCGTGATTTTTCCCGTTTTTACCAGATTTCTGTAAGCAGTATTCCGTTTATTCCGGATCCATTTTATATAAAAAAAGAACATTTTTCCATCCTGCAGAAATTTATCTGCTGAAAAGTTTCTGCAGAAATTATTTTATAATATATCACACAATTGCAACCAGCGAATTTCCTTTTGGGAATAAAGGATTTTAATCCGCTTTGTCATACAGAAATTGAAAACGGGGGATAACAATATTGGATTCTGAACATATGAAAAAGCTTTACTTAGAGCTCTCTTCCTTAGAACATATGGGAACAACCATCTGGTTTGAAGGTGTGCCGAGCAATTCAAAAGAGGTCACAAAGGAGCTCTCTGTCACAGAAGAAAATTCTTATATGAGAGATTATGTATTCAACGAGGGGGTGCTTACAGAATTACATTTTGATAAAATCAAAAAAACAAATATATGATGATCTGAATAATTGACAGGGATGGAGTACCTCAATGCCCACCCAGTCAGAATATAAAACGACTATCTAAGGCAACATACAAATCCGAAAAAAAGAAACGGCAGGGTTTTACCGAACATAAACCCTGCCGTAAGGAAAGCCTTCCGTATGCGGGAGTTTTTCCTTACGGCAGTTTTTTAAAAATTCTAATTCTTTAAAATAAAATGAATGATTCCTTAAAATAAAGCAAATAACTTTGAATTTACATATCATTATGCTACAATAGGGGCACATACGATAATTCTTAAGAAGAAGAGGGTTCTTTATATGAAAAAAAAATTTGTCCCTGTTTTAGCTGCCGGTGCTCTGATCGTCGTCATTATCTGTTTTATGCTTCTCGGAAGCATCATTGAAAAATATACACCTTCCAAGGAACATATGAACTTATCTGATTACTATAATCTGTCCAGTGAACAGGACGTAGCCCTGATTCTGAATAACCAGGTTCTTGATGCAAAAGGAAAACTCCTTAACGGAACTGTCTATCTTGATTATGAAACAGTACGTTCTAATCTTAATGACCGTTTTTACTGGGATCACAACGAAAATAAACTTCTTTATACAACTGCGACAGATCTCATTTCTACAGATGCAGACAGCACCAGTTACTATGTAACAAAGGATTCCCATTCCTTAGATCATGCAGTTGTCAAGGCAGATGCACAGACTGCATATATTGCAATTGACTTTTTAAAACTGTACTCTGATTTCTCATATGAAGTACTTGATTCTCCAAACCGCGTAATTCTTACAACTGCCTGGGGCGATTACACAACTGCACCGGCTAAACAAAAAACGCAGGTCCGGCAAAAAGGCGGCATTAAGAGTCCGATCCTTGCAGATATCGACAAAAATACAGAAGTTACTGTCTTAGAGACAGGTGATACCTGGACAAAAATATCCACCGCAGATGGCATCATTGGATACGTCAAATCAAAAGCACTTGGCACCACATCTGCCAAAACACTGACCAGCGATTACGTTTCAGAAGAATTTACACATATTAAAAAGGATTTTAAGATCAACATGGCTTGGCATCAGATCACAAATGCGGATGCCAATACAACCATTGCATCTGTGCTCCAGAATACCAAAGGGATCAATGTTATCTCCCCTACCTGGTTCTATCTGAATGACAATAACGGAAATATTGCTTCTCTTGCAAGCTCCGACTATGTAAATTACTGCCACCAGAATGGTATTGAAGTGTGGGCACTTGTAAGCAATCTGGAAAACAAAGATGTCGATACCACATCCGTTTTAACTTATACTTCCAAACGCGAAAATCTGATTAATAACCTGATCTCCGCAGCCATTCAGTATAACTTTGACGGTATCAACGTCGATTTCGAGGCATTAAGTTCCGAAGTCGGCGACTCTTACATTCAGTTTATCCGTGAACTCTCATTGAAATGTGCAAACAACGGAATTGTCCTTTCCGTGGATGATTATGTTCCTACCAGCTATACTGCGTTCTATAACCGTGCAGAGCAGGCGGTTTTTGCAGATTATGTTGTTGTCATGGCATACGATGAGCACTATTCCGGTTCTGAAGAAGCAGGATCTGTAGCTTCCATCAATTTTGTAAAAGAAGGGGTTGCCAATACCTTAAAAGAAGTTCCTGCAGATCAGTTGATCTTAGGTATGCCGTTTTATACCCGTGTATGGTCTGAGACACCTGCTGACGACACTACAGATGCTGACGACACTACAGATGCTGACAGTTATCAGCTCTTTACATTAGACTCCTATGCAACCGGTATGTCAGAGATCCAAAAACTGATCAGTGCCAATGCAGCCGAGCCGGTATGGTCAGATGCAGATGGTCAATATTATGTTCAGTATGAAAACAATGGGGTCACTTACAAAATATGGGTGGAGGATGCTGCTTCCCTGGAAGAGAAGTTAAAAGTTCTTCAGGAAAACCAGCTTGCCGGTGGTTCTTTCTGGAAACTTGGTTTAGAGCTGCCTTCTACATGGGACACTGTTATAAAATATATTAACTAAATACATGCATGAACTATATGATCTAAATGCATAAACTAAATACATACATGATATCATGACATAAACCCTGGAGATCGTGAATATTTTATAAAAACGATACTCCGGGATTTTTTATGAAAAAAAAGATAGAACTTATAATGGCTGTCTGTCTGGTGATTGCTGCTTTTTTTCTTGGAAGCCAAAGTGCCATACTGGTACAAAACAGTCACGCGGACACAGGAGAACTACCCGATACGCCAGGCACAGATTCCGTTTCTGATACAGAACTTGCCGGAAACGGGCAAAATGAATCATCTTCCGATGGTTTATCGATCGTGATCGATGCCGGACACGGAGGTATCGATCCCGGCAAAGTCGGCATTAATGATGCATTGGAAAAAGATATCAACCTTGCACTGGCACTGAAACTGCGCGATAAATTCAGTCAGGATTCCATCCGGATCATTTTAACACGTGACTCTGACACCGGTCTTTATTCTGAGGGAAGTACAAACAAAAAAGCGGAAGATATGCAAACCCGCTGTAAGATCATTTCAGATGCCTCACCCATTTTTACCGTCAGCCTGCATCAGAACAGCTACCCCTCTCCGGAAGTCTGCGGTGCACAGGTATTTTATTTTGGTCAGTCACAGGACGGAAAAAAACTTGCCGATATGATTCAGGACAGTCTGATTTCAAATGTTGATCCCGATAATCACCGCGTTGCAAAGGCAAATGAAAGTTATTATCTGCTCAAAAAAACACCCACACCTACTGTTATCGTAGAGTGTGGGTTCCTAAGCAATCCGACAGAAGCGGATCTTCTTTTGACAGATGATTATCAAAATCAGCTTATCGATGCCATATATAACGGTATACAGAATTATCTGTCGGAATCAACATAGTTCAAAATAATAGCATCGATCCTGCATCTATCTCTAAACTTCTTTTGTGAGTGTTCCTTTTACCGCTTTGATAAAATGTTCCGCAATTCCATACAAACGTGAAGTCTGCACACGATAAGTATCACGGTTCTCAGCTTTCTGAGAATCAGAAAGCTGCGTTTCCTCCTTTGCATCGACTCCAAATGCCCCCATGGAAAAATGATTCAGATCAAGATCCGGAATATGCGCACAATGTAACTCTGTGACATCATCATTTTCTCCCCCAAGCAAATCCGAAAGATCCTGTGTCTGTCCCTTAAAAAGTTCTGCCGTCTCCTCTGAATCTGTGGCGATCAGTCCATGTATGCCATCTTCTTTTGCCTGGAATGTCGCCGCAATTTTTCCGCGCAGTTCACTTTCCATCATGATATCGACAATACCTTTTTTGTCCACGCCGCGCACGATCTTAACAGAAACATTCATGAGTTCATCATTGACCATCACCGGAACAGCATACTGTTCTTCTTTTGCAAGGATACTGTTTACAGAAAGCTGTGCAGAAAGCATTTTCATATCCCGTACATCAAGGCTTGTCACATGATCGCTGTTTATCATTGTTTTCATCACATTTTCCGCAAGCTCTCCTAGCTTTTCCTGCGCAACCGCCATATCTGCCGGTTCCGAAACAGCCTCTCCAAATTCTTCCAACAACTCCTGTTTAATTGCCTCTAAGTCCTCTGCATCTACCTGATCATCCCCATTGTGGTCTGCCGTACTGCTTCCAAAAATCTTCCGGAACATCTGGTTTCGCTGGTTCAGCATAGATTCCATTGCCAGTACATTCGACACGGTATTTGGGATATCATATTTATCCAGAATACGATAAATGCTCTCATCTGCATTTGCTGCCTGTTCTAACTGTACAAGCTGCTCTTTTGCGTAATCCGCATTGATACTGCTCTCATCCGCCTGTTCACCTGCCTGTGTCAGTACTGCCTTCAATTCCTCCGGTGTCATATTCTCCCATTCCATATCCTGCTCAAATAGAACTTTTGCACGCTCCGGCGTCAGTAATTCGGATGCATCTTTTAAACAATTATTCTGATATGCTGCCTCAATCTGATCCGTAATAGAGCTGCCTTTCGATGTACCGGATACACCCTCGAAATTGTAATCTACGGAATAATCCATCTTACTGCTGCGTTTTTCGGAACGCACAGCTGTCAGGAGATTTTTCATGGTAAGCGGTGCTCCCTGCTGTATCAATGCACCGATTGCTGCACCGTCCGTATTTTCCACCTGTCTGATCAGACGATAGATTCCTATATAAGAACTGCGTTCTTCCTCGCTGATCTTATGATTCTGTTCCATTTTCCAGAGATATTCACTAAATTTACGGTTATCTTCCCCGCCAAGCTCCTCGCTTTTGATACTCTCTGCCTCCTGATTCAGCGATGTAAAATCCATTTCCAGTGGATTTATTCCACGTTTTATCATCTGTGTAACAACTGCCGGTGTCATGTTTTTAAAGACACGCTGCACTTCTTCATCTGCCGCTTTCATCGTAAGCACAGAATCCTGCGTAATATCGATACTATTATATCCAAGGATACGCACTGCGCGACGGTTCTCATCCGTCAGTTCCATGCCAAGATCATTTAAAATATCATCCACATTGCGAAATGCCTTCTGGATGGAATCCCCCAGATCAGCTCTCGGTGCTGTCATCAGTGTCTCATACTGCCGGCTTGCTTTTTCAAAGGAAGTTTTCAGTTCCGTTCCTGCCTCATGGACACCATTGATCGTCGACACGTCAGCATCTTTCATTCCGAGCACATATGCCGGGACATAACGCATGTCGGTAACTTTTTTATCAACCTCTCCAAAGAGTTCTACCTGCTCCTTAGTCGCATCCACACCCTCAGACATTAACAGATTTCTGTAATATTCATTTTCCTGATCCTTTAACTGCTCCACCAGTTTTACCAGCGGCTCTGTGTCAATGGAAATACCCTGTTTTAACAAACGGTAATTTGCTTCAGCAGTCATGGCAAGACGGATCTCCTCTAACTGCCTGCGTGCAGTCAGAAGCTGCTGCCCTTTTTGTGTATAATTTCCGTCTGCATCCTGTACTGTGCTTCCTGATACCCTGTTTGCCGCAGCTTCCCTTAAGCTGTCTAATGTGAGAGGAAGTCCTTTTTCCACAATATAAACAAGGTCTTCATCCGTTGCATTTTCTACAGTATCCACAGCATTTTGTGCCTGCTCCATCCATGTGTAACCGGAAAGTATCACCGCATCCTGTGCGCTTTTTCCTTCACTGACCGCCTCCGCTGCAAGTGCAGCAACATTTTCTGCGCTTGTAGTAAGTTCTGTCTGACGCAGTGCCTGCGCATAGGTAAGATTTTCTTTCGTCAACGGTATATCGTTTTCTAACATCCACTTACTGGTTGCGATTGTATCATCATTTACTTCCAGCCCTGCTGATGCAATCACATTCTTCACCTGTGGAAGGAAAGAAGAAATATCCTGCTGTTCTGCCGGCATATAGCCTGCGCTGGCAGAATGTCTGGCAAAATAAATATTCTGCACAGTAGGTTCTAACTGGTTATCAATCAGATATTTTACGGCTCCATCATCCAAGGACGATAAAGAGTCTGCCATATCTACTGTCTCTGCGATCTGTTTAAAATTATCATCTGTAAGCGGCAGATCTGCCTCCCGCAGACTGTCTGCAATCTGCGCTGCAAGTTCCGGGCTTCCCGTGATCTGCGCAAGCTGTTCAAGATCAAGATCATCTCCGAATGCAGAAATATCCACCCCTGCTTTTGCAAGCTGTGCTTTGATCTTATCCGTCACGGTCACGATCTTATTACTTGTGGTATCATCCAGTGAAAAACCTTCCTCCTGCATTTTTTTATAGTCTTCCGGTGAAGTAGTCTCCGCAAGCACTGCCATCTGAGCTTTTCTCTCCCCTGCATCCATAGAGCCTGACTGCTCGATCTCATCTATGATCGTCTTTTTCTCTTCTTTTGCCGGATTCAGATAAGTAACCTCTTTTGCCTGAAAAGACGTGGTTCCTGTCGCTTTTTTACTGCTCTCCGTCTTTACCGCATCCGCAAACAACTGTATCCCGTTTTTTTCTTCCACCGCTCCTGTCTGCGGCATCAGATCCATTACTCCCTTATTCTGTTGCTGTTGGTTATCTATTCTCATGATCCGACTCTCCTTGTTATCTCTGTCATTTTGCACCGGCTGATGTAAATTCCTTCATTCATCTGTATCCGTTTTTTCAAAACATTTGTCCCATAGTCTCTGATATCAGGACAAAAGAATGGCGCATACTTTCATTTCCCTGAAATATCTGCGCCATCCATAGCTGATGTATATATCGGATACATCAGCGTATTTATTAAGTTTTTCGATATAATTCCAGCTTCTGTCCTGCTTTTTTACAGAATCTCAATAACGGAATACCGCTACACCAAAACCCGGAAGCGGATATGCGAACGAATAAGGTCTTCCGTCACATTCCTGCCGAACAGCTTTATAACTTACCGGACATTCTTTACCATTTCCACCAAATTCCGCATCTTCACTGTTTAAGATCAGTTTATAAGTCTTTCGTTTTGGTACGCCGACACGGTAGTCCTTGCGTTCCACCGGTGTAAAATTACATACAAAGAGCAGATTATTCTTTCCATCTTTACTCTTTCTGATAAAACTGAAAATACTGCGGTCAGCGTCGTTGGCATTGATCCATTCAAATCCGCCCCAACTGCTGTCAAGCTCGTAAAGTGCCGGGTTTTTCTGATAAATATGTAATAATTTCTTTACCCAGTTCTGCATATGTTGATGATCCGGATTTTCCAGCAGATACCAGTCTAATTCTCTTGCCTCACTCCATTCCTGAAGCTGCGCAAATTCCTGTCCCATAAAAAGAAGTTTTTTGCCTGGATGTCCCATCATAAATGCATAACCGACCATCAGATTTTTAAATTTATCTTCCATCTCGCCAGGCATCTTATTGATCATGGAACATTTCAGATGTACCACCTCGTCATGGGAAAGCACAAGGATATACTTCTCGCTCTCATTATAGCTCATGGCAAAGGTCAGCTTGTGATGATTGTCCTTACGGAAATATGGATCAAGTTTCATATAATCCAGAAAATCATGCATCCATCCCATATTCCATTTATAGCTGAAATTAAGCCCATCGTCTTCCACGCGGCCAGTCACCTTCGGCCATGCTGTAGATTCCTCTGCGATCATGACTGCTCCCGGATTTCTTCCAAGGATCAGTGTATTGACATGCTTAAAAAACTCCACTGCCTCAAGATTCTTATTATCGCCATACTTATTCGGAACCCACTGTCCCGGCTGCTTTCCATAATCCAGATATAACATGGATGCCACCGCATCCACACGCAGTCCGTCAATATGATAATGCTCGATCCACATTAATGCACTGCCGATCAGGAAATTCTTGACCTCATTCTTGCCATAATCAAATATCTTTGTACCCCAGTCCGGATGTTCTCCTTTTCTCGGATCTGCGTATTCATATAGACATGTCCCATCAAACTCAGTCAGTCCATGTGCATCTTTCGGAAAATGTGCCGGCACCCAGTCTAAGATCACGCTGATCTTATGTTTGTGACATTCATTGATAAAATACGCAAAATCCTGCGGTGTTCCATAACGGGAAGTCGGCGCATAATAACCCGTCACCTGATATCCCCAGGAACCATCAAATGGATATTCCGAAATACCCATCAGCTCAATATGTGTGTATCCCATTTCTTTTACATATGGGATCAGATACTTCACAAGATCCCTGTAACTGTAAAATCCGTCATCTTCTCTGCCCGGATGGCGTTTCCAGGAACCCGGATGCACCTCATAGATCGCCATAGGTTTTGCATAGACATCTTTGGTCTTAGCACGCTCTTCCATCCATTTTTCATCGGTCCATTTAAAATGATCTATATCTGCGACTGCAGATGCTGTTCCCGGACGAAGTTCCGCATAATTTGCATATGGATCTGCTTTATAAAGCCGCTTTCCATCTTTCGTCTCGATCAGATACTTATACAGAGCCCCTTCCTCTATACCAGGAATAAACAATTCAAATATTCCCATCGTATCCGGCTCAAGCCTTGTCATTTCATCTGCCGTTTCATCCCATCCGTTAAAAGAACCGATTACCCAGATTCTCGCGGCATTCGGAGCCCATACATCAAAACATACACCACGGATTCCATACTGATCCGTAAAATGTGCCCCCAGTTTGCGGTAAATCTCATAATGCGTCGCCTGTCCAAATAAATAGCGATCCAACTCTGAAAAATTAGCCATACCCTTACACCCCTTTATTTTTATGTCATGATTATAGCCTGTATATTTTAGATTCCAAAATCTTTTTCGCGAAGAATCACATAATCTTCATCATCATATCTTCTGGATGTGATGATACTAAATGCTTTTCGTAAACCGCCCTTTTCAGATTTACTGATCGCATCATCCACGATTTCCTTTACCTCTGTGAGTGTTGTTGCCCTGTCATATTTCTGAATATTGCTGATACTGTTGTAAAGTGCCAGAATACCCATCTCGTCTATTGTATATCCAAGTTCATTTGCATATGCTTTTGCAAATGAGACAAGCTCATCACTGGTAAATATCGGAATATTGATTTTCTCAGAGAAACGGGAAGCAAATCCCTCGTCCCTGCCAAGTGCTTTCTCAATTCCACGATGTGTATCTTCCATAATGACAAATAATCCGCTTGTATCACTTTTAAGAAGAAGTGACAGCCGGACTGCTGTTTCTTTGGAAATATCGCCTGCTTTCTCAATGATCAGACACCCACCGGAAATCTTCTTTAGTAACGATGCAACATCCTTTTTATTTAATGCAGATGCTTCGATCTTTCCAACCTTGCCCTTCGGTCTTCCGTTTTCCTTCTGTAAGGCTTTTACCATAGCCGTTGCAAGAACTGTTTTTCCACTTCCGCTTCCACCCTGGATCACCATGTTTCCGGTGGAGGCATCCTTCCCTGTTTTCAGATGTCTTGCCGCACCTGTAAGTGCCTGACATATCTGCTCTTCCATTCCTTTTATCGAAACAAAATAAGTAAATATCCCTCGCAGTTCTTCACTCAAAGATGTAACCGCCTCAAAATCTTCCTCATCTTCAGGCTCACTGATCTGTGGAAGAACACTTTCCGCGTCAACAGTATGTTCTACTGTCTCTGCTAATGTCTGATCCGTTACCACTTTTCCAAGGTCGATCGTATCGGCAGTAATTACATCATAATCATCTGCCGACTGCTCTTGTGCCCTTACATCCGGCATTTCATCTTCCTGATCTGCTTGAGAAAAATCTTCCTTTTCCTCTTCTGTCCAGGATTCCTGTAGCTGATCCTCCTCAGGAATTTCCATATTCTCCGGGGTCTGCATCATCTCTGATACTTCTTCTGCGATCTCATCCTCATTCACTTCCAGTTCTGATGGTTCTTCCTGCCCGGACGTTTCTTCCTCTGATGCAGCTGCCTGCAGTGCGGTTTCCGCCACCGATCCGGCTATCTGCGATGCGGTTTCAGTCGCTGCCGATCCGGCTGCCTTTGCAAGCTGTTTATCAATGTTTGCCGTCTCAGTCGAGATCCGTTCGATCTCTTCCTGCAAGATCTGATTCATATTTGCAACCATAGCTGCTGCCCTGTCATTTTCCAGCGGCTTGCCTTCTATATACTGATCCTGCAGTATATCTTTCGGAGCAATGCCTGCATCAAGTTTTGGAATAATATCAGCAAGGCGTCCCATAATTTCTTCAGCTTCCTGCAGGGCGCGTGCCTTTGCCGATTCAAGTCTGCGCTGCTTTGCATCTTCTAATGCAACTTCGGCAGCATATTTTGTTTTTTCCCACTCGGCAAGAACTTCTTCAATACTCATCTGACCGGTAATCTGATGCTCTAATGCCGTTTTTTCCGGCATATACATTCCAAGCTGTCCGTCATGTTCTTCCGCAAGCAGCTCTTTAAAATTTATCTTTAATGAATCATCGATCTCGTGATCCGACTCTATATGTGCCAGATTATTTTCATCTTCCCCGGACTGATCATATTCTTCTTTCGGAAGCTGCAGATAAGGGATCTCCTCCACGAGTTTTTTGATATTATCCATACTGTCCGTAACGGTTTCTTTTTCCGTTGCCTGCATGATCTGCTGCATGCTTTTTTGTAATTCTTCCTGCAGATTCTGTGTATTAAACCGCTCCGGTGAAAGTTTCACATCCGGTATCTGCACGGTTTCATTAACGATCTCCCCCGAATCAAGTTCCTCCTCCGGTCTGACCTCAACAACACCTTCACGTTTCTGACAGAATCTCCGGTACTTTTCTTCCTGCTGTTTATTTAATGGCTGATAGATCATCTTCAGTTCTAAGGCACGCTCCACATATGGACCTTCTCCAAACCACAGAACCAGCTCATCACATGCCTCCACACACTTATCTGCCATACCCGCTTTATGGTACAGACATGCAAGTTCAAATGCCCATTCTTCGGTATATTCCTGTTCTTTTAACTCCTCTAAGATTCCGATCAGAGTCTCTATATTTGCACCCTGCGCTTTGCAGATCTCATATTTCAGCACATATTTTAAATTATCATGCGGCGCGATCTCCACAAACTCCTGATAATAATCCTTCGCCTCATCAAAATTTTTCATTTTGATTGCAACCTTTGCCAGACGGAAAATGATCATCCTTCCAATCGGTGATCTATCATATGCCATGAGCAAAACTTCACGACTGTCCTCCAGACGACCGGTATTCTCATAAATTTCTCCAACTTTTACAAGTGCATTTACATTTTTTATTTTATTCCAGTTGATCGTATCAGCTATCTCTGCTGCCTTTTCATAATTATGTTCGGCAGTCAGTGATTTCATCTGATCCAGTTTTAATTTATATTCATATTTATCCAAAATTATGCCACCTTTGAACGCGCTATTCTTTTGCTGCTTCTTTTGTTCTTAGTTTATCATACGCACATATAGATGTCAAAAATTAATCTAAGAAAAAATGCTATGATACACGCAAAAAAAGGGGGTTTGCAGTCTGCTCCCCCTCTTTTCTGTCATTGATCTTTTTCTTCTTTTTTACTCTCTTCTATATGCTTTTCGCGATGCTTTTTCAGCTCTTTTTTGGTCGGATTCTTATCATAAACCGGCTGGTTGCTCTCCCTGTCAACTTTTGTCAGATATACATATGCCGATGTATCTGCTGTAAGTCCGCGTTTTTTCAATAAATAAGACACTGTTTTCTGTGCAATATAATAAATTACTGCCATAAGCGGCACTCCGAGCAACATTCCCGGGAATCCCCATAATCCGCCAAATACCAGAATTGCAAACACAACCCAGAATGCCGATAATCCGGTAGAACTTCCAAGGATCTTCGGTCCAATGATATTTCCGTCGATCTGCTGTAAAACAACGATAAAGATCAGGAAATATAATCCCTGTATCGGATTCTGCAGCACAATAATGATAAAGGACGGCACCGCACCGATAAACGGACCGAAAAACGGTATAACATTGGTAACACCAATGATCACGGCGACTAACACCGTATCCGGCATCTTCATGATTGCAAGCACGATATAGGCAAGCACACCAATGATCGCCGAATCTAAAATTTTACCACTGATAAAGCCGCTGAAAATCTCATTACTCTTACGGACAGTATCAACAATGACATTAGCACGCACCGGTTTAAACAGTGCATATACGATCTTTTTTGCCTGTCCGGCAAAATGTTCCTGGTCCGCCATCACATAAACTGAAATGATCAGACCGATGATCACATTTAAAACAAACTTGACTCCATAGATGACACCGCTTGTGATCGATGTAAGATAGGTCTGTACCTTTGAAAAAATATCATCTTCAAAAAAGGTCTCAACCGTATCCGTTATTTTGTCCACGCCCTGCTGTATCATGGATGCAAATTCTGTATCACCGTTTGTCACCTCGTCTACCCATTTCGTCAGATCCTTTGCTTCCTGTGGAAACGATGTGATCATGCTCTGGATACTCTCAGAAATAGATGGAACAATCGCCGCCACCAAAAGCACACAGATTCCCACTAAAAATACCAGCGATCCGGTAATTGCAATTCCCCGTGACGTCTTTTTCGCTTTACGTTTGCTTTTCATCCGCGGCTCTAAAAACTTAAACAGGTGTCCCTCTAAAAATTTCATGATTGGATTTAACAGATATGCGATCACTACACCGATAATGATCGGCTGTAAGATCAAAGACAGCTTCTTCCAGAAGTCTGTGAATCCATTGTAACGGTAGATCATAAAGAAAAACAGTATGCAACAGCAGAAAGTCACAAATACGACTAGTGCGATGATGACATACTGTGGTTTTAATTCCCATTCTGTTTCCTGAGATGTTTTTTTTATCTTTTCCTGTTCATCCAAATTGCCATCCTCCGTCTTATCTAATATTTTCATTATAACCTTCGCAGACAGGTAACGCAATCAGATTTTGCTGAAATTTTTATTAATTACTGGATTTTGCAAAAAGGGACACCGGTGCTCATGCGCCGATGCCCCAAAATATCAGTCTGCGGTTTTACCCTCTGTAATAATTGATCAGACAACCCTTTAAGATGATTTCTCTCTCATCATCGGTCATCGCACCAAGTCCAAGTTTAAATTCTTCTGCTTTTCCATCTTTGATCACATATGCCGTAATCTCAGACTGCTTGTCCTCAACCGCCTTACGGATATTTGGAATATATAAATAATCAAGATTCTTAAACGGCAGCCCGCCTTCCGGAATAATGAATGGAAGCATACCCCAGTTGATCAGGTTCGAGCGGTAACGTTTCGTTGCATACTCATTTGCAATGTTTGCCCAGCCGCCAAGTACTTTCTGGCAGGAAGCAGCCTGCTCACGTGCAGAACCATCGCCCGGTTTTACTGCAAAGATCGTACTTCCAAAACCGATCTCACCATTGGAATGGTTATCCTCAAATTTTGTTTCCGGGAACACTTTATCGATGACATCCATAACCGGTTTTAACTCTTCTACTGCCTCTAACGGACAGTTTCCGGCTTCTAACGCTTTCTGCGCTTTCTGGATCTCTTTTGCACGGCCAACATACTGTGGATCTTTTCTGGAAAGTGCAAACTCTGCAAGTCCAAGCGGGTTAGAACGGAAGGAAGATGTCTCTCCGGATGGGATCAGCTCATCGGTAGTCGTTACCGGATCGTGGATCTCGGATACAACCTTTAATACTATATTTTCCGGTAATGCACTCATTGCCGGCCAGTCTTTGATGTTTGGTCCAAACTGGATCTCAACGGAAGGATCGGCTACACCCTTGCTGTCAAAGACACGGTTTGCATAAATATTTTTATCAAAGAAATACTTCGGTTTGGTGAAGTTCACATCAACGTCTGTTGCAGCTGTCAAAAATCCTTTATTTGCGGCTGTTGCTGCAATAGAACGTGCATCCATCAGTGCGACGGAAGCAACCTGTCCTTTCTGTACCTTGGAACCTTCACGGTTCGGGAAGTTTCTGGTAGAGTGGCGGATGGAAAATGCATTGTTTGCCGGTGTATCACCAGCACCAAAACACGGTCCGCAGAATGCAGTCTTAACGATCGCACCTGTCTCCATCAGGGATGCAACTGCACCATTCTTTACTAATTCCATGTAGATCGGTGTACTTGCCGGGTATACACTTAAAGTAAACTCATCCGGTCCGATGCTTGCGCCTTTTAAGATGTCTGCGGCATCACAGATATTTTCAAATCCACCGCCTGCGCAGCCTGCTATGATACCCTGGTCTACATACAGTTTTCCATCTCTTACTTTGCTCTTTAAGTCAAGTTTGACCGCACCATCAAAACTTACCTCTGCACGTTTCTCACAGTCATCTAAGATATCCATCAGGTTGGCATTTAACTCTTCGATCGTGTAAGTGTTGCTTGGATGGAACGGCATTGCGATCATTGGTTTGATCTTTGAAAGATCGATCTCGATCATTCCGTCATAATATGCCACGCTGCCCGGATTTAACTCTTTGTAATCCTGTGGTCTGCCGTGGATCGCATAAAATTCTTTTACTTTGTCATCTGTCTGCCAGATGGAGGAAAGACAGGTTGTCTCTGTGGTCATAACATCCACACCGATTCTGAAATCGACGCTTAAGTTTGCAACACCAGGTCCGACGAACTCCATGACTTTATTCTTTACATACCCCTTGTCAAACACTTCTCCGATAATGGCAAGTGCAATATCCTGCGGTCCGACACCTTTTGCCGGTGTTCCTGTCAGATAAACACCGATCACACCCGGCATGTCGATATCATAAGTCTTATTTAAAAGCTGTTTTACAAGCTCCGGTCCACCTTCCCCGACTGCCATGGTACCGAGTGCACCATAACGTGTGTGGGAGTCAGAACCAAGGATCATAGCCCCCCCCGCAGCGAGCATCTCTCGTGCAAACTGATGGATAACTGCCTGATGAGGTGGTACATAAACTCCGCCGTATTTCTTTGCACAGGTTAAACCAAACATGTGGTCATCTTCGTTGATCGTTCCTCCGACTGCACAGAGACTGTTATGACAGTTAGTCAGTACATATGGGATTGGGAACTTCTCTAATCCTGATGCCCTTGCTGTCTGGATAATTCCGACAAATGTGATATCATGGGATGTCAGTTTGTCAAACTTGATCTGAAGTTTGTCCATATTGCCGGATGTATTATGATTTTTTAAGATGCCATAAGCAATCGTATTTTCTGCTGCCTGTTCTTTTGTCACTGCTGCACCGGTCTTTTTTCTGACCTCTTCAATGGCATTTGCACCATCCTGCACCAGTTCATTTCCATTTACGAGATATACACCTCTATCGTATAATTTCATGGTTTCCTCCATTCTTTTGCCCATTTTTCTATTATCTTGAATTATATAGACAGCATGAATAAAAATCAAGTACTTTTACACGTTAAACCGAAAGCATTTGAAAGTACAGATTGCTGTCTGGCGGCAGCTATCTTATTCATCTATATCATTTTCCTGTTGTGTTTCTCTGTAAAGCGGGAACGTGATCGATGCCTTGAACAGATCCCCGTCCACGCCGATAAAAAAAATTCCTCCCATAAGCTGTGTCAGGCTTTTTGCAATGGAAAGTCCAAGTCCGCTTCCTTCCGTTGTCCTTGAAGCATCCCCACGGATAAAACGCTCTGTCAGATCTCCCGCATTGCTGTTTTCCAGTGCAAGTGAACGCTCCGATACATTTTTAATGGAAAATGTCACTTTTTCCTCAAGCACATGCACATCCACATAAACTCTGGTTTTTTCCAATGCATATTTTGCAACATTATTATAAAGGTTTTCGATCACACGGTACAGCTGTCTGCCGTCCGCACGGATCATTACTTCCGTTTTCGGAAGTTTTGTAACGATCGTCAGCTCTTTTGCCTCAAATTTTTCGTTAAATTCACCTGCGGTCTGATAAATGAGTTCCACCAGATCTATCTTTTGCATATCCAGTTTGACATTTCCGGACGTAATACGTGATGTCTCGACCAGATCTTCGGTAAGCTGCTTTAATCGCTGTGACTTGGCATCTAAGATCCTGATATAGCCATTCACTCGCTCATTATCAATCTGTTCAAGTTTAATCAGGTTAACATAATTAATAATGGAGGTTAACGGTGTTTTAATATCATGTGAAACATTCGTGATCAGATCTGCTTTCATACGCTCGTTTTTCGTACTGTCATCCACCGCATGTAAAAGACCGCTGCCGATATTGTTGATCGCCTCTGCAAGTTTTTTATCTTCTCCATGCAGCCCTTCTGTGTCAATCTTATTGCTTAACACACCTTCTGTAATTTTCTCCACGCCCTCATACACCTGATAATGCTCAACCGCAGACCGAAGCAGCGCATATGCCTCCATTCCGCTGAAGATCAGAAGCAGCACCAGACAGATCACCTGGTGGTAATAAAATGCTCCCATGGCAAGCACAAAACAGACGATCATGTGAACTGCAAAGACAACAAGCACACGTACCGTTACCGTCCTCTTCTCAAAGAACTTATCCATTCCCCTTACAAGCCAGCATGCAAGACTGTTTTCCCACATCACTTCCGCCTTCATCCGGCGTACCATACTCAGGTAAAAAATAAGAAACAGAACATCAATTAACAGACTGACCGTTCCCGATGCAACAAGAAGTCCTGATACATTCCATGTTTTATTATTTACATGGGACAAAAGCATAATAAGTTCACTGGTTGCTGCAATAAAAACGGCGGTCACGATCTCCGTTTTTATCCGGTCGATAAAATTAAGATGAACTCCTTCTTCTCCATCCCTGTGTCCGGTCGCAAGTGTCAGATATACAAGACTTAACACCCATCCCATCAGACTGACCAATGCCGCAACGATACTGACTTTGATCCACGGATGCAGTCTTACATATTCCACCTCGGCATCATACAGATCATCTTTTGCCGTCAGATCCGTATCCACCCCGATCACAAGCACCACATTTTCAAGCGGCAGATACATCTGATTGTTGTAACTGCCAAAAAAATAATTTTCCATGCCGCGGATATCGGTGCCAAATTCCTTTTTCTCCATATCATAGAGCAGATAATCTCCCATGGTCTTTGCCTCCATGAGAACGGTCTGTGTATCAAACTCCTGACCTTCCACTGAATCCGGCTGGTTGGTATACCACACCCCATTCTGTTTATACCAGTAACAGAAATTGGTGTCTTCACGCTTAAACTCATTTGTATACTGCAGATAACGCTTATCGTCCTCCGCACTCCGCTTATCACCTTTTTGTAACAGATGAAGGTAATCGGTCAGTTCACTGCATTTCTGCTCCATACATTTTGTATAGTATCCGGAATTAAAAAAATCATCTGTTCCGATATCCGTTACCTGCAGAATATTTTTACTGATCAACGATGCCAGAAGATATACGGCGATCGTGAGGATTACCGTAAAAAACAGATGCAGGATCATGCCTGCTAACTTACTGCCATATGTGTATGATTTTTTTTCCATATGAAGTCTCCATCTCCGTGCAGGGTCTTATTCTATATACCAGCGCACGGAATCTCCCCAGAATCAGTTCTTTTCAATCTTATATCCAACACCCCACACAACCTTTAAATAACGCGGCTCCTTTGGGTTGATCTCGATTTTTTCACGAATATGCCGGATATGCACTGCAACCGTATTATCTGCCCCGATCGCATCCTCATTCCAGATGCTCTCATAAATCTGGTTAATAGAAAATACCTTTCCCTGATTTTTGACTAAAAGCAGAAGAATGTTATACTCGATCGGTGTGAGTTTTACAACTTCGCCATCCACCGTAACTTCTTTTAAGTCATCATTGATCGACAATCCTCCCACTGTATACACAGATGCGCTGTTTTCTGCCGCATTTCCAAGCTGGGTATAACGTCTTAACTGCGATTTGACCCTTGCTACCAGTTCGAGAGGATTAAACGGTTTCTCCACATAATCATCTGCACCTATATTAAGACCTAAAATCTTATCTGCATCCTCCGTTTTTGCGGATAAAATAATGATCGGGATACTGCTTTCCTCACGTATCTTTAAAGTTGCACGGATTCCGTCAAGACGCGGCATCATCACATCCATGATCAGAAGATGAACCTCATTCTCTTTTAAGATTTCCAATGCTTCCTCACCGTCATACGCCTTTAAAATATGGTATCCTTCCTGCTGTAAATATATCTCGATCGCCTCTACGATTTCCTTATCATCATCACACACTAAAATTGTCTGCATAAGAACCTCCGCTTCTTTTTGTGTCTTACTTTAAGTATTACACCAGATTTTACATTTATTTTAACAGGAAAGTTTAAATTGTTATAGAGCGGATTTCTTAATATTCCTTTAAATTGCTGCTGCATATGCAGTATTTCCCACATTTCTTAATTTAATTTAAGAAATTTACCTCAAATTTAAGAAATACTTTATTGCATCAAAAGTACAACCGCCTTATGATATCTTTCGTACCCACACAGGTATAGACAGGAAGTCCGTGACTTTTCCACATCCTTCCTGTAAATACAAAGAGTTTTACACAAAATGGAGGATTCTTATGAAAAAAAATGTGCACACTGCAGGCAAAAGCAGGAAGCAGAAAAAGATCATGCTCCTTATTCTGGAGTTTGTGATCATTCTGCTCCTCGCCATTGCCCTTTTTATCACAACCAAATTATCTAAAATTGAAAAAAATAAGTTAGACATGAACGATGTCTCCATCAATGATGACCTCTCCGATGAGACAAAAGAATCGATGGCTCATTACAAAACGATCGCTCTCTTCGGACTTGACAATCGTTCCAATGGCAGTCTCTCCAAGGGAAACAGCGATGTCATCATGTTAGCGAACATTGATACAAAACAGCATACGATCAATCTGGTATCCGTCTACCGCGATTCTTATTTAGATACTGGCAGCGGTACTTATCAGAAATGTAATGCAGCATACGCAAAAGGCGGCCCGGAACAGGCACTCTCCATGCTGAATACAAATCTTGACCTTGCAATCACAGATTATGTAACTGTCGATTTTAATGCGATCATCGAATGTGTCGACCTTTTAGGCGGTGTGGATATCACGATCACAGACGATGAGGCAAGCCTGATGACCGGTTATATGAGAGAGTTAAATGAGCTGACCGGCCACAATTCCACCCCACCGGCTTCCGGTGGAACTTACACCTTAGATGGTGTACAGGCATGTGCCTACGCAAGAATCCGTTATGGTGGCGGTGATGACTACCGCAGAACAGAACGTCAGCGTACCGTTTTAACTGCAATGATGCAAAAAGCCCAGAAATCCAATATTCTGACACTCAACAAACTGATCAACGCAGCTTTCGGAGATATTCAGACAAGTTTTTCTAACACGGATCTGCTTGCCCTTGCTGCAAAAATTTTCAGTTATAACATTGGCGATACAACCGGTTTTCCATATGAAAAAACAACACACAAATACGATAAGATCGGTGATGTTGTTATTCCATGTGATCTTGCCTCTAACGTCACACAATTACATCAGTTCTTATTTGATGATAACAATTACACACCATCTGCAACCGTGCTTTCTAACAGTCAGCAGATCATTTCCAATACAGGATATAAACAGGGAGACGGCCATTAAGGCTGTCTCCCTCTGTTTGTCAGTCATTATCCAGTTCATCTATTTTTTTCCTGATGGCATCCATTCGTTCTGCCTCTCCCTGTATTGGCATCTCCAGCTTTCTTTTGCGTCTTTTTACCAGCAGTCCCCATTGTAAAAACAATACTCCGTCAATAATAAGAAACAACGCTGACAGGCTGATCTTTTTACCTGCCACATACCCGATAAAAACATACAGGATCATCGGATTTATGACTGCAATGGAAATCATCGTTGTCAGGTCACTTTTCCGTCCCGTAAAAACATATAGATTTTCCCATTTTTTGTGAGATTCTTTTTTCTCCTGCTTTTCTAACATCACGTTCTCCTTTTAATCTTTATGATGTCTTGAAAAAAAAGAATGTTTTTCCGGCTTCTTTTCACCGGAATGTTCTTCGCCCTCTTTCCAGTGAAAATACTCAGCATCCAGATTGACATTTACATTTACTTCCGCTTTCGGAGTACTTTCCTCCCGGGTATCTTCCGGAATTTCTTCCACCTGTTCATTTTCCGGCACAATTCCCGCTTTTTCAAAATACTCCTGATTGATTCTGATCTCCGGTTTGACCGCAGTATAAGGGGATGGCTCCATCTCACCCTTTTCTTTCGCTCTTTCCTTCTCAATCTCACGGTTGCGATCCTCAATCAAATTTAAATATTTATCCGTATCGGCAAGATTCTGCAGATGCCCTTTCAGATCTGACTGATCACGCCTTACAATATCTTTTTCTTTCTGGAGCTTTTCATTGGCATCCTTATAAATCTCCTGCATGGCATCTGTCGCCCTCTGCATGATCTCCTGCACATGCCGCAGTGCCTCATTTGTATACATAACGGACGCAGCATACACATCCTCTGCTTTTCCACTGGCATCTTTTAAGATATCTTCCCCAATCTTCGCTGCCTCGCGTCTGGCACGGTCTTTCCCCTGTGTCGTCAGTTCGTACTCATCCATCATGGCATAGATAGCCTTATTTAACTCAGCAAGCAGTTCTAACATTCTTTTTTTATCAAGGATAATTTTACTGCCAATACCGTCATAAGACTCACTGCCTGCAAGCAGTATATGCATCTGTCTTAAAATTTCTTCTGTTCTGTCCTGCGCACTCATGTTAATAACCATGCCTTTCAATAACCTATAAACTTTTTCCTGTTCGATATTTTACTAATTTTAACACTAACCGTATCAGCAAAACAACCAGTAAAATAGCGATCAATACGATTCCTGCGATCATGACGGCATATTTATTCGGATTTTTTATTAATTTTATGAGATCAGACGAATCATCTACCACTTTTCTTTCATGCAATCCGGCATAATATTGTGGAATATCCGCAATTCCATCTCCATTTTCATCCGGGAACGACTCCATATAATGTGCGATCGCCGTCCATGCCTTTAATTCCCCGCCATTATCTGTCAAAATCACATCTTCAAAATTTTCAATCGGTGTTCCATCTGCCTTTTTCGGCACAACAGACAACAGTCCATACGATGTTTTCGTCACCGCAGACAGCATCTGCCCACTGTAAAGATCCGCCACCACGCGATACATTTTATCATCTTCTAACTCCCTGCGATTGCCATCTGCATCCAGCAGATACACATCGGTAACACGGTTTAAGATCATACGATGCGGGTTGTAAGTAAACTGCAAACCGTACATATACAAACGTGCAGATGTCATCAGATCAGACACGGATGCGTCGATCTCTGCCACGGTTTTTAACTCTTTTCCTGTCAGATATGCTTCGATCAGCGGATACCCCGGCACACCGTCCGCACCGATTCCAAGTGAAAACGAATTAAACACATCCTCCACCGTAATGTTTCCTTTTGTATAGGTATCACGGATTGTTCCACTCGGCGCGATCGCCACATCCACGGGAGTGCCATTATAATCCGTACTGTTTGTGACCGCATAGGCGTAAGCATCCGCAATGATATCTCCCAGATTGTGCTCTGTATGAATATCATAGAGATCCTCAAGGCTGTCAAACTTTACATCATTTTCTGCAACCACCTGCTCCCTCGTATATCCGAACTGTGCCAGATAATCTGTATCTACCGTTGCCATAAACGAATCAATTTCTTCCTGTGTTGCAGCATCTTCCGCAATATCTGTCTCGATCGGAGTAAGTTGATATTCTTTCATGCTCCATCGCCCATCATCCTTTTGTTCCAGCGATAAGGAACCTAAGTACTTGCCATATTCCCCTGCGGAAACGATATAGGTATCCCCATGTACAATCGGCTCCTCCAGTTTTGTATGCGTATGTCCACTGATGATCACATCCAGATCCGGCACTTTTTTTGCAAGAATTTCATCCTCTGACTTTGACTCATCTTCTGAAGTTCCACTATGGGAAAGACAGATGATAATATCCGCATCTTCGTTTTTCTTAATTTCAGCTACAGTCTTTTTTACTGCTTCCACCGGATCCGTAAACTGCAGTTCACAGGTCGGTGCACATGCCAGTGCATCTTTTCCGAATACGCCAAGCAGCGCCACCCGGACATCGCCCTTTTGCACCATCACATAATCTTTCGTACCGTATTCCGTAAATGCATCACGGATCTGCTGCTGTCCTTCTGAGAGTCCCTGCTGTTCCATGGCATCCCAGTTGATATTACAGACAAGAAGCTCCGGCACGGTATCTCCGCTTTCCGCCGCGGTTTCAAGCATCTTAGCAAGTCCCTTTGAACGATAATCAAATTCATGGTTGCCAAGTGTTGTCGCCTCGCAGCCCAGGGCCCCTAACATCCGAATCTCTGCCGCCTGTGTCTCAAAAACGGTCTGCACCAGCGTTCCCATGGAAAAATCTCCACCATCCACTACTAATGTATCCGGATTTTTCTCCTTTTGTTCATCGATCAGCGTCTTGATCCTTGCGAACCCGCCGATCATTTCCTGTTTTTCGTCCACTACCGTTGAAAAACTGTTCAGATGGGAATGTGTATCATGCACAAACATGATATCAATCATTTTAGAATCCGTCTGGTCTGCCGCCTTCACACTGCCGGACATCCCCATCATTCCCAAAACCAGAACAAAAACAAGGACTGCAGCCAGTCCCATTTTCCAATTTTTGATCTTTTCCCGTAACATATAAGTCTCCCTGTCTTACAAAGCATAATTTTGCTTTTTTTACTTATATTTTACTTGAACTTTTAAAATTAGTAAATGGTGGTGCAGTCCTAATTTTTACTTTATCCAAAATATTTTTTACAATAGATTGATCCTGTCTATGCAACCGTAAATTTCTTTGTGTCCTTCCTCAGCATCAAAGATGCCTCCTGCGTCTGTTTCATCAGTTCACGCATATCTTCTGCCTGTCTGTCAACATTGGTAACACGCTCTGCAATGCTTCCGGTACTTGCCGCACCATCATTTGCAGCTTTCGCTACCTCCTGAATGTTTGCAACCACTCCGCTGACCGAAGCTAAAAGCTGTTCGGATGCCGCGCTGAAATCCGTTACAAGTTCTTCAACATAGTTTGCATCTTCATTATAATCATCTGCCATTTTTTCAAAATCATCAAAACTCTCCGTGACGTCTCCTCCCACAAACTCTAACAGACGTTTTGCATCTGTGGTCAGTCTTGCAACTGCTGTCTGGACACGTTCTGTCACTTCCTGGATATTCCCGACCGTGCTCGCCGACTGCTCCGCAAGATTACGGATCTCATCTGCAACAACTGCAAATCCTTTTCCCGCCTCTCCGGCTCTTGCGGCTTCAATTGATGCATTCAAAGCCAGCAGATTTGTCTGAGAAGTGATTCCCATGATGGACTCCGCAAGAACACCGATCTGCTCCACGACTTTTGCATTTTCAAGTGCTTCCGATAAGCTCTCATTGATTTCCCCATGCACTTTCCTGATATTTGCACGGCTTGCACTGATCTTTTGTTTCGTATCAGCCGCTCTGGTATGGATCTCATCAACTTTTCCGTTTCCCTCCTGCGCATGCTCTGCAATTCCTTTTGCAGCTTCCTCAATCTCTCCGGACATCGTATTCACTTCCTGTGCTGCTGCTGCGGTCTCCTGATTTCCGGCTGCAAGTTCCTGCGTGATACCAGATACACTGTCAATCTCGTCCGCAAGTTTTGCCAGTGCCGCCTCTGCTGTTCCAACCGTTTCATCCAATGTATCCGCTTCGCGCTGTACATAGCCGATCAGATGTCTCATATTGTGATGAATGTCACGGATGCTGCGTGCAAGAATACCGATCTCATCTTCACGTTTCAGGTATTTTTCATCCACACGCTGCGTAAAATCGCCCTGTCCCATTTTTTCGGCAAACAGCGCAGATCTTTTGACGCCTGATGTAATGTCGAATGTAAGATACAGTACCCATATATCCGTGAGTATGCACATAATAACCATAAAATAGAAAAACTGATCCTGTTTTGCTTTCTTTTCCTGCTGCATTTTCTGCAATATCGGCTGCAGTTCCTGTTGTATTTCTTCCTGGGAATATTCCGGGTGTTCCTCACTTACATATTCTTCCATGCTGGTGATCGCATCATTACGGATAGTACCCATATTTTTTGCTCCGACAACTACTCCATATAATCCGATTATTAAAATCTCAATAATCAGAATCGTCATTTTTACCTTTAATGATACTTTTCCACTTAGAGTCACATCAATATCCTCCTTTGTTCTTTCTGATTTATTCTCATAAACGATTTTATATTAATACCATTCTACTATCATTTAATTTTGATTACAATATACATCTTTGACAATTTATTTATCAGGTTTTTGTTTCCTGTCTGACTGAAAAAATGCGGCACATCCTGCCGGACACACCGCATTTTCATATTTCTGTTTATTTTAATGCTGCAGGATTGATCTTCTTTGTGCGGATATCCTCTTTTAACAGTGCAAGGAAATCTTCCTTGGAAACTGTGGTGGAATTCTGCTCTCCATGCAGTCTGTAGCTTACGGTTCCGTCAGCTGCTTCGTTCTTACCAAGCACTAACAGATACGGCACTTTCTCCATCTGTGCTTCACGGATACGGTAGCCGAGTTTCTCGTTTCTCTCATCGATCTCAACACGGATTCCGCTATCATCGAGATATTTGTATAAGTCATGAGAGTATGCGTTGAGTTCCTCATCCTCATTCTTGACCGGAAGGATCTTAGCCTGAACCGGAGCTAACCATAACGGCAGGTTTCCTTTTGTTTCCTCTAAAATGTATGCCATGAAACGATCGAGAGAACCTAAAATCGCTCTGTGTAAAACAACTGGTGTTTTCTTGGTTCCGTCGCTGTCAATATAAGACAGGTTGAATTTTGCCGGCAGACAGAAGTCTAACTGGCAGGTGGAAAGTGTATACTCATTACCGATCGCCGGTTTCACGTTTACATCAAGTTTCGGTCCGTAGAAAGCAGCCTCACCGATCTCCTCTGTATACTCGATACCAATATCGTCAAGTACTTTACGGAGTGCATTCTCTGCATTGTTCCACATCTCATCATCATCATGGTATTTGACTTTATCTTCCGGATCTCTTAAGGAGAGTACACAGCGGTAATCTGTGATATTGAAATCTTTGTAAGTATCAAAGATCAGTTCTACTACTTTTGCAAACTCAGATTCGATCTGCTCCGGTGTTACAAATAAATGTGCATCATTCTGGCAGAAATGTCTTCCTCTCTCGATACCCTTTAAAGTTCCACTTGCCTCAAAACGGAAGTCATGTGCGATCTCACCGATACGGATTGGAAGATCTTTATAGGAATGCATTCTATTTGCGTAGATCATCATGTGATGCGGGCAGTTCATCGGACGGAGTACAAAAGATTCACCCTCCATTTCCATTGCCGGGAACATATTCTCTTTGTAGTGATCCCAGTGACCGGAAGTTTTATAAAGATTTACGGTACCAACACAAGGTGTCATAACGTGAAGATAACCAAGTTTGCGCTCTTTCGCTTTGATATAATTTTCAAGTTCCTGCCATACCGTGTATCCTTTTGGAAGGAACATCGGAAGTCCACGTCCAACCAGATCGTCAGACATAAACAGGTGCATCTCTTTACCAATCTTTCTGTGATCACGGTCTTTTGCTTCCTCTAAGAGTTTTAAATGCTCCTCTAACTCTTCTGCAGTCGGGAAACATACACCGTAGATACGCTGCATTACATGGTTATTTGCATCACCTTTCCAGTAAACACCGGAATATTTGATCAGTTTAAAGTTTTTACATAATTTGGTATTGTCAACATGCGGTCCACGGCAGAGATCCGTGAAATCGCCCTGATCGTATACGGAAATATTTCCATCCTCTAAACCATCGATCAGGTCAAGTTTGTACTCATCATCTTTAAAAAGCTCTAACGCTTCTGCTTTTGAGATCTCACGTCTGTAAATCTTTTTACCTTCTTTGCAGACTTTTTTCATCTCTTTTTCGATCGCTGCAATCACATCATCATTGACAGCAGTATCGCCAAGATCGATATCATAATAAAATCCTTCTTTTACAACAGGTCCTACCCAGAACTTTGCGTTCGGATATAAGTGTTTTACTGCCTGTGCCATCACATGTGCACAGGAATGGTTGAGCGTATTCAGTCTCTCGTCTTCTTTAAAATCTACCATGATTAATCTCCTTTTCCTAAACTAAAAAGTCCCTTATACAGACAACTTATCTGTATAAGGGACGAATAAACATTTTTATCCGCGGTTCCACCCCGTTTATCTCCATGTGGAAAATCACTCATTTTGATGATAACGGAATCACCGGACCGGATTAGGGCCGCTCAGAGATGGTCTTCCTGAAGTTCCATTTTAAGATACTCACACCAAAATGTATCTCTCTCTTTAAAATTTCCGATCAGTACTCTTCTCTTCAATGCGTTTCTTTGATTTTATTTCATAGAATGCATTCTGTCAAGTTTATTCTTTCGTACATCACACCTCAATATATGGATATTCGTGGAAATAATCCATGATCAGTTCCACCATCTCCACATTGATTTCTTTGACCAGCGGACATTCTGTGTAAACATCATATCCACCAGCACCGCTGTAACGGTAATTATTCAGGCATAATGTAAATTTATCTTCATCTAAAACCGGCCTTCCGTCTCTTGAAAGCCCCACGATCCTGCTTCCGACCGGGTTTTTTGGATTGATTTCAAAATCCACACCCATATAATAGTCATAATTATAATGTTCCACCTTTGGAACCAGGAAGCTGTCGGAAACACAGACATTTCCTTCGTTATCATATGCAAAGTATTCTGCACTGCGCTCCATTACTGTCTTTAGCTGTGCACCCGTGATCTCACAGACTACAAGTGTATTCGGATATGGATAAGTGGCTATGATATCGCGTGTGCTCACTTCACTGCGGAAACCTGCGATTTCATTTGCCAGACCGACGGACGATAACATTGCTCCCGAAAAATGAAGCTGGATACGGTTTAAAAAATCGGCGATCGGTGAGCCATACAATGCCATTTTTGCCTTTTCTTCCGGCATGATTGCACGGCTCAAATGACCAATTGGCTGATTTAACCATGCCTGCACGGAATTTTCCGTAGAACGGTATTTATCTGCAAGCCCAGCCCCCTTTGTGGGATCTGACTGCCGCAATTCGGATCTGATGCTCTTTTTATCCTCTGTCACGGTGACCTCCAGATACTGATATTCTTTTGCATTATCACATGGCTGTACTGTATAAGTTCCAAACAGCTCTCTTCCAGGCACAGACATATGCTGATGTCCGGTCAGTAAGATATCAAAATCCAGTTCCTTACAGATCCTGTAACCCACATTTTCAGTCGTCTTAGAAAGCACCGCTCCGCTTTCTAAATCACACTCAAAACCTCCGTGATAAATGCAGATCGTAAGATCTGTCTGCTCTTTCATCTGGGCAAGTGCCCTCTTCGCTGCCTCAAAAGGATCTGTAATATGGATTCCTTTTAAGTTTTCTTCTTTTTCCCAGATGTTTACATAATCCGTTACAATACCAGCGATACCGATGCGCAATCCGTTTTTCATCGTATGAAGTTTCCATGGAAACAGGATGTTTCCTTCCTCATCCATGATATTCTGGCACACACATACACCGTTATTTCTATTGCGATATGCCGCCTGATAATCTAGTCCGTAATTAAAGTCATGATTGCCAAGTGTATAATAATCGTATCCGCAGTCGTTCATAATATCTGCGATCACTTCCGGAGAGTTTGCAACCTGACGGCAGTAATAAGCAAAGGCGGAGCCTTGTAAAATATCTCCGCCATCTATGATGAGTGTCTCATCATCCTTGTTAAAATCTGCCGCACAGCCAAAAAGTCCTACCGGTTTTACATCCATATCCCCATAAGTCGTCGGATAAAAATATCCGTGCACATCTGAGGTAAAATAAACTTTTAACTTTTTCTGCTGCATGTTTTATCCCTTTCAATAACCTGCAAATTTGAGTATGCGACTCAAATTTGTGTGCGTAAAATCTTTCATATATGGATTTTTCGCACTACTAACCCCTTGCTAATTTTGTACGGATCTTTGATGAGATAACTTCAATAATTAAGATCAGTACGATCAGTCCGGCAAGAATTGCTCCTACCTGATTCCATTTGTATGCACTCATCGCAAAGATAAGCGGTGCACCGATACCACCGGCACCAACCAGACCAAGTACTGTTGCATCTCTTAAATTCATATCAAAACGATAGATCAAAGTAGACATAAAATCTGGGAACAACTGGGATAAGATACCGTAACGGATCTTCTGGAACATCGTACATCCTGCTGCATCTAATGATTCCAGGATCTTAGTATCCAGATCCTCAATGCTCTCGATAAACATTTTACTGATCATACCGATCGAACAGAGTGACATGGTGAGCAGTCCGGCAAATGGTCCAGGTCCTGTCACACGGATAAACATAAGTCCGTATACAAATGCCGGAATCGTACGGATCGCCATAATAAATACACGGAAGATCAGTGCAACCGGCTTCGGCATCAGATTTGCTGCCGCAAGGAAAGAAAGCGGAATGGATAATACTGCACCGACGATCGTTCCTAAGAATGCGATACACATGGTTTCCAGTAACAGATAAGCAACACCGGATGTGGAAAGGTCAAACAGTAAATTCGTATCTGGGTGGAAAATTCCGCTGATGATCTTTCCTGCGACGGAAAGTCCGCTTCCGTTTGATCCGGTAGACTGAACCGTAGAAAGTGACCATGCAAGAAGTGCTGCAACAATCAAAGCCACAATGATCTTTGCGTACCAGGTCTTTGGTTCCTGCTCGTACATTTTTTTGATTGATTCATTCATTTTGCCGGTTCCTCCTACGTTAATTTCTTTCTGATATAATGGCTGATCGCTTCAATAATAAGAACGGTGCCAAAGAGAACGATCAGAATCATTCCTACACTGTCATATTCGCGCCATCCGATCTTTTCATTTAAGATCAGTCCAAGTCCGCCTGCTCCAACATATCCCAGGATCGCTGCGTAACGCACATTTCCCTCGAAACAGAATAAACATACAGACATGTATGCTGGCAGTACCTGCGGCATGATCGCAGAAATAAAGGAGTACGCCTTTCCTGCACCCATGGCTTCCATCGCCTCATATGCCCCCATATCGACCGTCTCGATCATCTCGTATAACTGTTTTCCGACATATGCAAAGGTAAATACTGCGATTGCAAAGGTACCTGCCATCGTACCAAGTCCCCAGATATATGTTGCGATAAGAGCGGCAACCAGCGTCGGGATCGTACGCACGATACTTAAAAATACACGGACCACACCAATCACAACTTTATTTTTGATCAGGTTGCTGGACGCTAAAATCGCAAAAGGAATCGCAAGCACACCACCCACAAAAGAGCCGAGCAGTGACATTTTGATCGTATCAAAAAGTGGTCCCCAGATACTTGAGATGTAACCGACTTTCGGCGGGAACATCTGCGCTAAAATGTCAAAGAAAAACCGTATTCTCGTCACAAGTGTTGTCATGGAAAAACCTGTAACTTTCACAGAGATCCATGTTGCGATCAGAACCAAAAGAATGATAAGCGGTGCACGGGAGCATTTTTCTTCCACAACCTTGCCGTTGGCAAGCACAAGTTTTTTCGGTTTAAATATTTTATCGTATAATCCCATTATGCTTCCTCCGTTTTCTCCGGAATCTTTCCTTCGTAAATTGTGTTCAACACGTCCTGTGTCACATTTTCGGAAGGGCCGTCATAGACGATCTTTCCGGCGCGGATTCCAATGATGCGGTCTGCATATTCAAGTGCTAATTCCACATGATGAATATTGATAAGGATAGAAATATTCATATCCTGATTAATTTTTCTGAAATCACTCATAACCTGTTTTGCCGTTACCGGGTCAAGTGCTGCAACCGGCTCATCTGCTAAGATGATCTCCGGATTCTGCGCAAGTGTACGCGCTAAAGCAACACGCTGCTGCTGCCCACCGGAAAGCTGGTCTGCACGGATATATGCTTTATCCAGAATACCGACTTTATCCAGACTCTCAAGTGCCTGCATTTTGTCTTCCTTTTTAAACACACCAAGCAGAACTCTCCAGAAAGGCATCTCCGGCACTTTTGCCATCAATACGTTACGGATTACTGTTGTTCGTGTGACAAGATTAAATGACTGGAAGATCATTCCAATCTTTCTGCGGAAAGTACGAAGCTCTTTTCCTTTTAAGTTCTTAACCTCTAATCCATCCACCGTCAGAGTTCCTGATGTGATGTCATGCATACGGTTGATCGTCCGCAGTAACGTGGACTTTCCTGCACCGGAAAGACCGATGATCGCTACAAATTCACCCTGTTCGATCTTTAAATTGACATTGTCCAGTCCCACTACCCCGTTCGGATATACCTTCGATACGTCCTTAAACTCGATCATAAATTTAAACCAAACCTTTCTTTCACCTGCTGTTTTTATGGTGTGTGTTTTTTATAGGTGTATACTCATTGAAAGGCTGCCGCAAAGCCGGTTTCCCGGCTCTGCAGCAGCCCTCCTGCTGCCCGTCATACTGCCTGTTATTATTTCGTTGTTACTGTCCACTCCCTGTCAAACGTTCCAGTAACGATTAGTTTGCTGCACTTAATTCCTGGATCAGTTTCTGTGCTTCTCTCTCTTTATCATAATCAGAAGACTGTGCCGGCTCATATCCGTTGTGGCTGTAGATAGAGATAACTGCCTTACCTTCCTCTGTGTTACCGATATTGATGAGTGCTGTCTGGATTGCTGATTTTAAGCCGTCATCCATGATCGGAGATGTCTTGCTGACACAAACTGTATCATTGTAGATCGGATCTGTTACACCGATAACATTTGTCTCTTCCCAGATAGATTTTGTACGGCCAAATTCACTTGTCCAGCTTTCTTCATAGTCACGTCTTGCATCTGCATAAGTTACAAGTACGTCGATCTGTCCGGAAGCAAGTCTTGCAAATGCACTTGCGTAGGAATCAGACTGTACTGCAGAAGAAAGATCTGTAATACCTTTCTGGTATCTGTCCTGTAACCATAAAGCCGGGTAAATATAACCTGCCGGTGAGGAAGATGACATAACACTCCAGTTTGCACTGTTTAAATCATCCCATGTAAGTTCTTCGCCGGAGTTTACTTTATCAGCAAGTTCCTGTCCTTTATCAGAAGGACCTGCGATGAATAATGCACGGTAAGAAACTGCCTGTTTGTCAGTACCTTCTGTAGGCTGTCCGTCATTCCAGTCTGCTGGATTGTCAGAGTCTTTATTTAAACCATCTCTGGTTGCTGTTAAGATCACATCTGCTCCATCATCATAAAGTACATAGGTACCGCCCGGGATAAATCCAACATCTGCTGTTCCTGCTGCAAGAGCCTCACCTACTGCCTCAAAGGTTGTACCAACTGTGATCTTAACTTCTCCGATGTCATATCCTAAGCCTGCTAACTCTGTCTGCATTAAATTTGCAAGTGGTTCTGTTGCAGTTACGATCTCGTCCGGATCTCTGGACGGAACGAAGTATACATTTAAAGTATCAATTTTTACATTGTCAGCAGAAGCTGTCGCGTCAGAATTTTCTGTTGCAGCTACCGTATTATCTGTCGTGTTATTATCTGCTGCGCTGCTGCTGTTGTTTGATGCGCTGTTTCCACATCCTGCAAATGTACCCATGCATAATGCTGCTGCAAGTAACATAGCAATTTTTTTCTTCATAATGAAATGTTCTCCTCTCTCTCCTGCATCTATTTCCATGCAGGCGTGCACACTTTTGTTGTTGCTCTTTCAGAAATTGTCCGGCCAATGATCAGGCACTGTCTCCGAGTTCGAGCTTTGTTGGCAGATACACCTTCATCGTATCTTTTCTGCCATCTAAAATCCGCTCCAAAAGAAGTTTTATGGCAGTCGTCCATACAATATCAGGCAGCATGCGAAGACTTGTATACGTCGGATATTTCGTCGAAAGTGTCTCAATATCACGGTAAATCACCACCGCAATATCTTTTGGAATCCGGTATTTTAATTCTTTGACCGCTTCTAATGCTCCCTCTGCGACCTCATCATTTCCCAGAATAAGAACTTCCGGCACTTCATCTGTCAGAAGCATTTCCTTCGTGAGCAAATATCCACTCTCATGACTGATCTCTCCGACCTTAAAATAGCCTTCCTGATAACAGCCTTTTTTCTGAAGGATCTGCTTTAATCCATTCAGACGACGTGCTCCGATACGCACCATATCATCTTCATATATACCGCCAATATAACCAATGCTGCGATACTCCTTCTCGTCCATCAGATAATGCACCATATCGCTTAATCCCTGCTCGTAATCCATGAGGATCTGATCAAACTCATAATCCTTTTTATCTGAATTAACAAACAGGATCTCCGTGCTTAGTGATCGTAAAAAATCAACTTCCACTTCCGAGAATAAACCAAATGCAATGATACCGTCCACCTGCTTTACCTCTCCGTAAACCAGACGTAAAAATACAATATCTGCTTTCTGTGCAAAACTTCCGGATAAATTATCCGCCGAAGTAATACTCACATCCGGCCTGTCTCTTCTTACGATATGCCAGTCCGCAACTCCGATGACGATCTGTCTGTCTCGTTTGGCATGACGCATCTTAGGCGGGACATATTTCAACTCATGAGCGATCTTAATTATTTGGTTTTTTACCTCAGGTGTCACTGATAATGTCTCATCCTGATTCAACACTCTCGACACCGTCGCAGCTGACACATGTGCCAGCTTAGCAATCTCTTTGATTGTTGCCATATAATCACGCCTTTCTTCTGCATTATATTTCACGATTTTACAGATTTCAATAGCTTTAGTAAAGTTTTACTAAAATTTTACCCAGTTTATACAAAAGAGAGAATATCTATCAGGTACGTTAATAAAAATTATTAATTCTGCTGATAAATATTCTCCCTTTTACTGGAATCTGAACCTGCTTTTCCCTTTTGCTGATGCTGTGTTAAAATCCTGGCTGCAATTTTTCGAGCTGCCCTACAAATGATGGTTTGTTGGTGACATGAGTCGCCCATTCAAATGGTGTGTCATAGGCTTGTGAGTGGCATCTTGCGCAAAGCCGGAGTTAATTTTGGTTCCGTTGTACGAAAATAAGAAAAGTC
>OGMO01000104.1_pt1 | contig 85965 bp, 64 predicted proteins | sample 1573241 | NCBI WGS metagenome assembly OGMO01 (sample SAMEA2581896, study PRJEB24529) | metagenome | biome: Human gut stool | place: China | collected 2011 | reverse complement strand
CGGCGGCAACGCCCAGGCCGACATCGTGACCTTCGGCCGCATCGCCGGCCAGCAGGCCTACATCTACTCGAGGCAGGCCAAATAACGGACCTTCCTCCCGTCCTCCGCGACGGGAGCATCCGCTCGCACAAAGCCCCGCCGCCCGGCGGGGCTTTTTTCATCGGAGCACCTCCGCTCGCCCCCGCAAAAAAGCCTGATCCGCCTTCAGGATCATGAAAACGACGGCGTCCGAGGCGTTGCGGCCCCCTCCCCTTTCCCGCATCACGGGCGCACCCGCCGTCGCCGCCTGTGAGCGAGGCGAAGAGACGGATCTTCCGCATTTTCCGCGCAGTCGGGAACGAATCGTTCACGTGCCTGAGAATCAGGGTGACACGAATTTCGCCCCCATTCGTTTTTGCAGATTTTTCGCCCAGAAAACGCGTTTTTTGACCGATTCAGGCCCCGTTTTGCACGTTCTCTGAATTTCGTTCCTGTGCTCGCGGGGTGTGATTTCGGGCCGTTTTCCGCCCCTCGGGACGCCCGCATTGGCTACAATGGTTTTCTGCAGATACAACAAATCCAAAAAAAGGACTTACGATGACCGCAAACACGCAGTCCCAGGCGATTGTCCGCGTGGTGGACGACGATCCCGACGTCAGGCGCTCCTGGCAGTTCGTGATCGAGGGCGAAGGCTGGAACGTGCTCACGTACGCGAGCGCGCTTGAGTTTCTCGAGAAGGACAGTCCCTTCACGCCGGGGTGCCTGGTGCTTGACGTGCGCATGCCCGGCATGAGCGGGATCGAGCTGCAGCATGAGATGAAGCTGCGCGGCGACACGCTCCCCATCATCTTCATCTCGGCCCACGGCGACATCGACATGGCCGTGAAGACGATGAAGGACGGTGCGGACGACTTCCTCTCGAAGCCCGTGACGCCCGAGAGGCTTCTTGATGCGATCGAGAAGGCCGTGAAGCGCGACGCGAGGATCCGCACGGAGTCCGCTGCGCTCGAGCAGGCCAGAGCGGCCTTCCGCAGGCTCTCGGCGCGCGAGCAGGAGGTGGCCATGGGCGTGGCGCGCGGGCTTCTCAACAAGCAGATCGCCTATGAGCTCAACATTTCAGAGAAGACCGTGATTGCGCACAGAAGCTCGCTCTGCAAGAAGCTCGGCGCGAGGACAGCGGCCGACATCACGCGCATGCTGATGACGATCGATCCCGACGCGATCACGGGCGCGCCCGCACCCGCCGACGGAGAGTGAGCCCGGGGATCCCCTTCCCTTTCGATTCCTTCGGCTTTGCTGAATCCGGACAAAAAGAGAGCCGCTTCGACGACCTGTGCGTCGAAGCGGCTCTTTGTTTTCGTGGGCCTCCGGTCCTGCCTGCCCGTGAGGCGGGACCGAAGTCAACGGACCATTAGAGGAGAATCGGCTCGTAGTAGCCCGCGAAGAGCACCGAAGCGCGAAGGAGAAGCGCGCCAATGATGCCAAGCACCGCGCCAACCGCGACGGCCTTGTGATTGCGCGTCGTGAGGTTGATGGCGATCGGAATGAGTGAACCGAAGAGGATGACGCCAAGGAGGAACATCATCGACTGCGGACCGGAAAGCAGGGCTTCTGCGCCGGCGCGGGCAGCGGCGGAGGTGGAGCTCATGGCGACGTGCACGAAGGCGAAGATCGTGAAGAGCTCGGCGGCCTCAACCCAGAGTGCCGTGCGGCGGCTCCAGCTGACCAGATCATGAGGCAGGCGACCGGAAATTGCGAGAAGCTCGATGCAACCGATGGAGCTCGCCATGCCGGACATGATCCAGAGGAGCGGGATCAGCGCAGTATTCCAGAGCGTGACGCCGACGGCCTGCGTGAGAAGGAAGCCCGAGTAGATCGTGACGGCGACGCCAATGGTGGCACAGAAGCGGTTGAAGATATTGCCCGCGATGAGCTTGCGCCAGCCTTCGCCCTTGAAGAGCACGCCCGCGAAGACGCAGGAGTAAAAGACCGTAAGGCAGCACTGCACGACGAGCAGACAGATGCCGATGAACATCCAGCTGCCGAAGTTGAAGCTCATTTCAAGCAGAGCGGAAATGGCGGCCATCGGCAGATTGAGGATGCGCGTCAGATGACTGATGACGAGAAGCGTGCCTACGATGCCCGCAACCGTACAGACATAAACGAGCGCCTTCTCGCGCACCCAGTTGTTGAGGAACATCCCCATGCCCGAGAGACCCACGAGCCAGAGGAAGAGCGCAATCGTCCAGCCCCAGTGGGCGGCCTGGACCTGCGCGGTGAAGTCGGAGAGATCCATCATTTCTGCACCACCACATAGAAGTTCGGTTTGGTCCCGTGGCTCTCAAGGAGCGTCTGGGTCTTGGAAGAGGCGATCTTGCGAGAGATTTCGGACTGCGGATCGAGCGTGTCGCCGAAGAGGCGCGCGCCCGCCGGGCAGGCCGTCACGCAGGCGGGCAGGCTGCCGCCCTTGATGAGCTCCAGACAGCCCTCGCCCATGCACTTGCTCGGCAGGCCCGTCTTCGGGTTGGACCAACGGGCGTCGTACGGACAGGAGGCCACGCAGTAGTTGCAGCCGATGCAGCGCTTCGGATCGTTGCGCACGAGGCCGTTCTCGTCATAGTAGTTGGCACCGAACGGGCAGGTCGTGACGCAGGGCGCCTCAGAACACTGCTGGCACTGAACGAGGAGCTGCATCGGACGGTTCTTCTCGACCTTGACCTGACGGATGTTGTTGCACACCGTGTTCCAGGCCGGGATGAACTCGTTGATGAGGTCCGGATAGTTGGTTTGGGCGCAGGCGGTCGTGCACGCGCCGCAGTTGATGCACTGGGTCGCATCGAAGAGGTGCGCCAGCTGTTTCTTGACTTTCTTCATGGTGACTTATCCCTTGATGCGCTTGACACGGATGCAGCTGTTATTGGCAAGATTGCCGACGACGGGCTGCGCATAGCCGGTAGCAAACCAGTGCGAGTTGATGCCTTCCTTCACGAAGTCGAAGCGGGGATCATTGACCAGCTTCTTCGTGCGGACGCCGCCGGAGAAGCCGAAGGCGAACACGCTGCCGGCCATGACCTTCTTCGTCACGGTGACGACGACCTCGGCCTGATACTCGCGGTCAACGCCTTCGACCATGACCTTTTCCTTGTTGGCGATCCCGAGGCGCTCGGCGTCGTACGGGTTCATCCAGAGGGTGCGGTCGCCCGTGAAGCGGGTGGTCGCGGCGAAGATGTTGAGGCCCGAGGAGGACGTGCAGTTCTTGCCCGAGACGAGCACGAACTCGTTGCTCTGGGGCTTCGGAGCCGTGTAGGCGGGAGCCGGGAAGTAGTCGCTGATCGGCTTGATCTTCTCGTAGCCCGGCTTTGCGAAGGACTTGAAGCCGTAGATCTCGATCTTGCCCGTGGGCGTGCCGAAGGGCTTCTTCCAGGGATAGACGCCATACTTCTTCTTGTTGACCGTGGTCCAGCCCTTGGTCTTGAAGTCGGCAAGGATCTTTTCGCCGGAGCCCGGGTTCTTGGCTTCCTGGTCCTTGACGAACTTGGCGATGCCCTTGTCGTCGAACTTGTTCCACCAGGCGTCGAACTCGTCGGCTGTCCTGCATTCCTTGTAGCCCACGCGTTCGGCGCGTTCCGGATAGGCGCGACGGAGGATTTCGAGGAGGATCCACACGTCGTGGCGGCCCTCGACGCCCTCGGGCGGACGGATACCGGCATCGTTCATGTGCACGGAGCCGTCAAGCGCCCACTTCACGCCGGCGGTTTCGCGGCGTTCGAGGAAGTAGGTGGCCGGCAGCACGTAGTCGGCGTAGTCGCACACCTCGTGCGGCAGAAGGTCCTGCACGACGAGAAGATCGAGCGCCTTGAGGGCCTTGGCAAGACGGATGGAGTCGGACTCGCGGTGGAAAAGCGTGGTACCCACGCAGAAGAGCGCGCGAATTGGATAGGGCTTGCCCGTGATCATCGCGTCGAGCGCGGCCCAGAGGTTGCCCGAGGATTCGGGCGAGAGCATCTTGTCGATGCGCTTGGCGTCAACCATGTTCCACTTCTCGCCGTTGGGGCCCTTGCCCGCGGCGACGCCCGGACGCTTGAAGCCGCCGCCTGCGGTCACGACGATGCCGCCTTCGCGGTCAACGTTGCCGTTGAAGGCGTTGAGGATGTTGATGAGCTGATAGAGCTCAACGTCGTTGCCATTCTTGGAAGAGTACCAGCCGTCGTCAACGACGCCCTTGAGGTTGGCGAAGTTGTGGGCGAGCCTGATGAGTTCGTCGGCCGGGATGCCCGTGATCTTCTGGGAGGCCTCGGGGGTATGGCGGGCGGCGATTTCGGCGAGGATGTCGAGCGCGGTGCGCACGGCGGTCGTCGTGCCGTCAGCAAGCTTCACCTCCTGGGCGAAGTGCAGGTTGGCGTCCGTGTCGGCGGATTCGTCGAAGCCCACGGCTGCGCCCTTGTCGTCGAGCACGACGCCCTGGAAGACGATGCGGTTCGTCTTGAGGTCATGCACGGCGTAGCGGTCCTTGCGGCCGCCGGCCTTCATGTCGGCTTCGGTGAGCGGACGGCCGTCGGCCTTGATGAGGTAGGCGGCGTTCGTATGCTTGGCGAGGAACTTCAGGTCGGCGAGGCCTTCCTGGAGCATGACGTTCATCATGGCGAGCACGAAGGAGGCGTCGGTGCCCGGACGGATCGGGACCCACTTGGCGTCTCCGTAGGCGATGTCGGGCATGCGCGGGTCGACGCTCACCACCTGGGCGCCGCGTTCACGGGCCTCGTTGAGCGAGTGCAGGCAGCCCATGGCGGAGCCCATGGAGCGGCCGATGAGGATCAGGTAGCGCAGGTGCTTGTAGTCGGGCTCGATCTTGCCGGCGCCCGAGAAGCCCTTGCCGTACACCCAGTCGCGACCGGCGATCGAGGCGGAGTTGCAGGTGCTCGAGTGGCCGATGTCGTTCGGGGAGCCGAGCGGGAACGTGATCCACTTGGAGTAGGAGGAGAAGGAGTGCGACGTGGAGACGACGGACTGCTCGCCGTGCTTGGCGACGACGTCCTTGAGCTTCGCGGCGATGTCGTTGAGGGCTTCGTCCCAGGAGACTTCCTTGAACTTGCCTTCACCGCGTTCGCCCACGCGCTTGAGCGGCTTCCTGATGCGCAGCGGGTGGTTCCAGATCCACATCGTGGCGGCGGCGCGGCCGCAGTAGCCGCGCTGGGGGTGATCCGGATTCGGGAAGATGCGAACCGTCTTTTCAGAGGTCGGCTCGCCGATCTTCTTCATGGCCACGAGGCCGCAGAAGGCGCCGCACATGCAGCAGGCGAGCGGATGACGGCTCCAGCCCTGGTGCTCGAGCTCCTTGAGCTGTGCTTCGATGGGCCACATGGCGCCGGCCGCGCCGGTCGTGGCGACGGCAGCCGCACCGCCGAGCTTGATCAGCCCGCGACGCGACATTCGAAGGTCGACAATGGTGTCTGCCATTCGTTGTTCTCCTTGGTGTTTTGTACGAACGGCTCCCCTGAACGGGGCGGGAGCCGCACAGAAACAGATTCTGTCCGCTATGCGGGACGGGAGGGAGCCGCCTTCGGTACTACCCCTATTGGATATTTGTCCATACTCCCCTACCCCGTTATTCCAGATATGAACAGCAAATCAACCTGAAATCGGTGAAAAATCCCAAAAAACTCTATGGTTTTGCCTGAAAACGGGCGTCCTGCAGGTGTTTATACCCAAAACCACCCTTTCAATCCGAGCTAACCCTCATACACGAAACACCCTATGGCGACAATAGCATTCCCCTATTTGCCTAGTTCCAAAGAACTAGACGGCCGTTTTCCCTTCTCCTCCGCCTCCTCCTTTTGGCGGAGTTTCGGGGGCGCGGGTTAGAATCGAACCGTCCCTCTCCTCTCCTTCCCGTCACTGTCCTCAGGCACGATGTCCGGTCCCTTATCCAGAGCCCTTGCGGGCCTCCTTTTCGTCCTTATGCTCGTCCCCGGCGTCTCTGCGGCGTCCGACGACGGCATGCTCGTGCCCGACAGCGCCCACGCGGCCGCCGAGTCGGAGACTGCGTCCGTCAAGCGCCTCAGGCTTGCGATCGTCAACTCCTACGGCATGTCGATCATGGACGACTACTACAGCCGCACGATCGAGGCCGTGAAGGAGAAGCTCACTCCGATCGAGATCGACGTGAAGATCTACGGTCCCGACAGCTTTCTGAAGGCGGCCGAAAAGGAAAGCTTCGACATGTCGATCGCCTCGAGCGGCCTCACGAGCCTCATGATCGAGCGCACGGGCGGGCTGCCGCTTGCGGCCGTCGTCTCGGACGAGGCGCCCGACCCCAACTACGCCAACGGCGCGGCGATCATCGTGCGCGCCGACCGTCCCGAACTCAGGACGCTCGAGGACCTGCGCGGCAGGAGCGTCGCCATCATGAGCCGCACCGCCTTCGCGGGCTGGCAGATTCCCGCCTCCGAGATGGTCCGCAAGGGGCTCGACCCCGAGGCCTTCTTCTCCGAGATCCGCGTCTCGGGCTATCCGATGACGCGCATCGTGCAGGAGGTGAAGTCGGGCGAGGTGGACGTGGGCTTCGTGGCGACGTGCCTGCTCGAGCGCATGGCCCGCGCCGGGCAGATCGACCAGAAGGACTTCCGCGTGATCGGCGAGCACGCCGACAGGCTCGTCGCCTGCCGCCACTCGACCGAGCTCTATCCGAACTGGTTCTTCTCGATCAAGCCCTCGGTCCCCACGTCCGTCGCCCGAACGCTCACCGCCACGCTGCTCGACGTGCCGGCCGCACCCGACGGCACGCAGTGGACGATCTCGAACGACAACCGACGCCTCTTCGAGGTGTTCCGCGTCCTGCAGGTGCCCTACGGCAATCCCGACGACTTCGGGCGCTTCGTGAGGCGCATCCTGCCCTGGGTCGTGGGCGCGGGCGGCGTGCTCCTCATCCTGCTCCTCAACACGCTTCTTCTTGCGCGCCTGGCCTCACACCGCGCACGCGCGCTCGAGAAGGCCATGGACGAAAAGCTTCGCGCCGAGCTCGCCGCCCAGCAGAACGCCGTCCAGATCGAGAGCCTGACGCGCGCGAGCGCCGTGGGCCTTCTTTCGAGCATGGTCGCGCACGAACTCAAGCAGCCCCTCACCGTCATCGGCAACTATGCCGGCAGCCTGCGAAGACGCCTGAGCCGCGGAGAAGTTCCACACGAGACGCTGCTCGCCTCCATCACCGAGATCGAGGACTCGGGGACGCGTGCCGCCGCCATCATCGACCGCGTGCGCAGCTACGGCCAGGTGCGCCAGCGCTCCATGGCAGCCGTCAACCTCTCCGAACTCGTTGAAACCGCCGTCGCACGCTGGCGCCGGCACGCTTCGCACCGCATTCCCTGCACGCTCGACATTTCGCCCGGCCTCATGGTCGAGGCGGACCGCCTCGAAATCGAACTCGCCGTTCTCAACATCGTCAAGAACGCGGCCGCCGCCGTGAAGGAAGAGCCCGATGCCGAGATCAACGTGACGCTCGCCGTCGACGCCGACGGCGCCTACGCCAAACTCACGATTGCGGACAACGGCCCCGCGCTCACCGACGAGGAGATCTCGCGCCTGGGCGACATAGGCTACACCACGACCGCAGGCGGCCTCGGACTCGGCATCGCCATCGTCCATTCGCTTCTCGAGGCGCACGGCGGATCGATCAGCTACAAGCGTCGCACGGACTTGGGAGGACGGGGACTGGCCTGCACCGTCAGACTGCCTCTCACGCCGCCCGAAAATGCGTAAAATTATCTGAGCCGATCCCATGACGACGAACCTTTTCGTGTGAGAGCGAAGCAGTCGTCGAGCGCCGACAGACCAAACTGCGGCGGCGCCGAGATGGTCCCCGGACATTGTTCCGGCAGCCATAGGATCTGCGGACGGGGCCGCGTGCAAAGATTGCGTGCGGCCCCGTTTCTTTTTTCTTCTTTCTTTTGCCCGCAGGATTTGAACGGCGGCGATCCGCCGCACCGTCCCGCAGCGCAAAGCATTCTCCTCCCGCCTCTCCCGCATCTTCGGATTGAACGACCTCAATCCACTTTTTCAATAAATTCCTCTCAGCCGAAAGGATTTTTTCCGAAAACACGTCTCCTTGCCGCGTTATTTCCGCGCGACGCCGCGCCACTATCTTTGCATCTCTTTTGATTTCCATCAAAATCTCCCCTTGACTTCATTTGACAAAAGGCGTCGGGGGGGGGGGGTATAGTTAGATACCACAACATTGATTGATTATATTTTCTAATTATCCACCAAACATCCCATGAACTTCGACAAGAAAGCAGCCTGCGTCCTGCGAATAAAGGGGTGGCGCCATGGCCCATCAATAACCCCAATCGTCGAATCCCTTCGACGGCAATGATCTCCGGTTCCGTTGCGGCCACGCATGCCGGATTGGACTCAGGCGTCCGGCAGTCGAAAAAACGCAACCCAAATCGGAACGAGCCTCGGAGGGACACGGAACGTTTCTTGCCCCATTTTTTCCAAGGAAAAGGAGAATCCTATGAAGACACTTCCCAGCCCCAAAGCCAGCATAAAGGTCTCTCTGGTCGCAATGGCCGTCGCCGGCGCCTGCTCAATGATCGCTACGGCAACCTGCGCAGCGAACACCCCATCTTCAGCCGCCGTTTACACCTGGGACGGCAATGACATTCTCACAGGCTCGGACGGCGTTGAATCAGCGTTTACAAAGAACGCAGATGGTTCCGTTACGTTCAACCTTGAAAACATTAACAAAATCCAGGACCAACAGACATCAACGGCGGCTATTCTTGGCGGTTATTACAACGGCTCAAGCATTCCAGAAAAGGGTTTTCACCTAAAGAATTCAACGTTCAAAAACAATGTAGCCCAGAGCGGTCAACCGGCAAACATCGGGTGTGCCAGCACAATACTTATTGTCGCTTCCGGCGCCGCCGGGACGGAGGAGGTCCATTACATAATCGAGGGATCCAAGTTCATCGAAAACGAGTCGGATCATCATGGTGGAGCTGTTGCGGCCTACCATGAAGTTGCCTTTGACGTGATGGGACTTTTGGAAATCACAAATTCCGAATTTGTCGGAAACAAGGCCAAATTGGACGGCGGCGCCGTCTCAATAGGATTCAACGGCAACATCGCCGACACGCTTTTTGAAGGCAACTCTGCCGGTGAGAAAGGAGGCGGTGCCATTGTTTCAAGTGCCAATACCCTTGTGATGACTGATGTCGTTTTCACCGACAATTCCAGTGAGGGAAATGGCGGCGCACTTCTCTTAATGTCGAAGAGCAGTCCATTGGCGGATTCCGACAAGGGTGCGGTGTTCAATGTCCAGAAGAACGACTTGACCTACGTTGGAAACAAAGTCACTGGCGACACGGCGAAAGGCGGCTTTATTTACATGGGTGCGAACAACTCTGCAACCTTTAACCTTGCCGAAGGCCGCACATTCACCATCGGCGAAGCCGGCGTCGTCGACGCGAAAACCGACTCCTTCGCCACCGAAGACGACACTGCCCGCATGGTGAAGGAAGGCGCCGGCACCATGATGATCAACTCCTCCATGGAAGACTTCAACGGTGCCTTCGATGTAGCCCAAGGCAACGTCCGCATCGCCACCCTCAACATGCCGGGCGTGCTCAGCGCCGACGCGGAAGAAGGTTCGGCCGTCGTCACAATCGACAAGGTGGCCGGCGACAAGCTTGAGGCCACGGTAAATGCCCGCCGCAACGGCATGGTCGTCATCGGCTCCGACGAAGCTTCCGTTCGGTCCGCCATGCAAAAATCCGGCGTCACGGGCGATCACGGCGTGATTTACGTGGGCCAGACTCTGGACATGAGCGGCGGCAGCCTTGTCGTCGGTACGGGACTGGATACGGTTGTTGACGGCAGTGTTGTTGCCACAAACGGCGGCGTGCTCATGGTTGACCAGACGGCGGGCACAGCCGAAAAGCCGATCTTCAGCAACGCCTCCGTCACCATCGACGCCGATTCGACGCTCACGCTCGTCAACGCCTCTGTCGGCACGATCAACTTGGCAGACGGTGCCCTGACCGTTAACGGCGACATCACGACCGACAACCCGTTCATCGAAGGCAGCATCGTGGACGGTCAACTGGTCTCGGCTCTGAATGCGCAAGACGGCTTGACCTCGATTGCCTCGACCGGCATTCAGGCGATGGCGCGCCGCGCTGACTTCGTGATGGCTCAGACGATCGCCGACCGTACGGCTTTTGATCAGGAACGCGCGCAAGGCGTGCGTCTTTGGGTTGACGTCACGGGCGAACGCTATGAAGCCGACAGTCTTGACAACGGCGGCAACTTCCGCGCCGATGCCGGATACGCAGCCTTCGGCGGTGACCTCGATGCGAGCTCCGACTGGGTGGTCGGCGCGGCCATGCAGTACGGCACCGGCTCGCTTCGCTCCGACGTCGCCAACATCAAGAACGACATCACGAGCTACGGCCTGACTGGTTACGCCTCCAAGAAGTTCGGCGACTGGAAGGTTGTCGGCGAGTTGGCCTACCTGCAGTCAGAAAACGAGATCACCTCTTCGCAGGCGGCCTTGAACGTCGACGTGGACGCTCAGGTCTACTCCGCCGGCATCCGCGCCCAATACGAATTGACGGCGGGCAGCTTCGCCTTCATTCCGAGCGTAGGACTTCGCGTGTCCCGTCTTGAAACCGACGCCTTCAACGTGAACACGGTGCGCGTGGACGATCAGAATCAGACCCTGGTTCAGATGCCGATCGCGCTCCGCATCACCGCTGCCGACCTCAATGCGGACGGTTGGAGCGTTGCCCCCAACCTCAAGCTTGCCTTCGTGCCGACCTTCGGCGACAAGGAAATCAAGATGGCCGGCATCGAACAGACCGTGATCGACACGAGCCCCGTTCAGGCTGACTTCGGGATCCTTGCCCGCAAAGGCAACATGACGCTCAATGCCGGCATGCTCCTTGGCGGCGGCAAGGACGGCACGTCCTCCATCGGCGGCAAGGTCGGGCTGAGCTACGCCTTCTGAACCTTCAACCTTTAGCCTCTGACTGCAATGCCCGACCGAATCAATCGGCCGGGCATTCTCGCATTCAGCCCTCGTCGCAATGCCCGAAGGTACGACGCCGGTCAGGCCTTGATGCCGTTCATCTTCCGGGCAAAGCCCGTGTAGACGCAGAAGGCACCCGGCATGCTCGTCTCGTCCTGAATGTCGAAGTTCGGACGATGGTGCCCGTGATGGTTGCAGCCCCAGAGGATAAAGGCCGCCTGACCGCCCTTTTGAATGACGCGCCGGATGAAGGCTGCACAGTCCTCGGAACCCGACGGCGCATGGATTCTCGGCAGAAGCTTCGTCCCGGGCACCGTCCGCATCACCTCCTCCACCTTTTCATAGAGGTCCGGACTTTGCAGAAGCGTCGTCGACTCGCCCGCCATCGTCACGGTCGACTTGACGCGATAGGCCTTGTCGACGCCCGCGAAGATGTCGTAGACGTAGTCGCGCATGTAGGCGTTGATCTCTTCGGTTTCGCCGCGAACCTCCATCTGAAGCCTGGCGTGCGCCGGAATCACGTTGCGGCCTTCGCCCGCATGAAGGGTGCCCACGGATACGCGCGTTGCGCCGTCTCCGTTTCTCGGAATGCCCTGCAGCATCATCGACGCCGCGCACGCGGCCATCAAGGCGTTGTGCCCCAACTGCGGCGCATTGCCCGCATGCGCGGGCTGCCCCTCGATGTCGACATCGAACTTCGTCGAGGCAAGAAATCCGCCGTCCATGACGCCGATCTCGCCGAGCGCGGCGAGTCCCCCCACGTGCCCGCCTAAAAAGTAGTCGACGTCGTCCACGACGCCCGCCGCCGTCATGGCGCGCGCGCCTCGAACGCCTTCTTCGGCGGGCTGGAAGATGAGCTTGAAGCGTCCGCAGAGCTCGTCCTTGTGATCAACCAGCCAGCGCGCCACCTCGAGTCCCACGGCCGTGTGCGCGTCGTGCCCGCAGGCGTGCATGAAGCCCGGACGCTCGGACGCAAAGCCGAGCTTCGTCGGCGCATGCGACTCGTCGTCCGACTCGCGCACGAGCACGCAGTCCATGTCGGCTCGAAACGCCGTCGTCGGGCCGGGCCTGCCCGTATCGAGCACGGCGACCGCGCCGGTGTAGCCTTCTGTCTCGTCGAGAAAAGCCTGCGGAACGCCCTGCTTCAGGGCGCGCATCATGCCGTCCTTCACGAGCTGCGGATCGCGCCCGAGCACCTCCGCCTCGTTGATGTTGGCTTTGCCGACTGCAACCTGCAGGCCGAGCGCCCTGAGGCGCTTCACGACGAAGTACGTCGTCTCGAATTCCGTCCAGCCTTCTTCCGGACGCTTGTGCAGCGCACGGCGGTTGCGGACCATTTCCTCGCAATACCTGGTGTTGTCTTCCATGAGATGACTCCCTTTGTTCTCTAGCTCCGGCCTTGTCTGCCGCAGGCCGGGCACTGCACTGCAGTTTACTGAATGCTGAATGAGCGGGCGCTTCCCGCAGGCGCCGCAGCGGTGCAGGCCACGTGCCCGCAATGAAAAAGCGCTCTGAGGCATGCAAAAGCCTCCCCTCCAGCCGCCTTCCAAACAACCCGTCGCCAAAAGATGACGTCGAAAGCATCTTTCGCTACAATTCGCATCCTCGTTTTCACTGATTACGCTTTTCTTCGGAACCCGCACACGACATGACGATCGAAAACAAAATCGCCGGCGCTCTCGCCGGCATGGTGCTCGGCGACGCCCTGGGCGTGCCGGGCGAACTGTGGCCCCGCGAGAAGGTCCGCGCCCGCTTCGGGCACATCGACACGTTCCTCGACGGCCCCGAGGACAACATCGTCGCCTGCTACTTCAAGGCCGGCCACTACACGGACGATTCCGCACAGGCCTTCGTGATCCTCAAGGCGCTTCTCAAGGCCGGCACGGTGCCGCCCGTCAAGGTGCTCGCCGACGATCTGATCGCCTGGGTCGAGTCGATGAACGGGTTCGAAATCAACCTGCTCGGCCCGAGCTCCAAAGCAAGCCTTCTCGCCCATTCCCGGGGAGAAGACTACACGAAGTACACCAAGCTCTCGCTCACGAACGGCGCGGGCATGCGCATTGCGCCCGTGGGCTGCCTCGTCGACTGGAACGATTCCGAAAAGCTCGCCGAAACGGTTGCGCGCGTCTCGATCGTCACGCATGGCACGGACGTGGCGATCGGCGGCGCGGCCATGGTCGCCCAGGCCGTCGCGAGCGGCATCGGCGGACGCTCCTGGGAGGAAGCCGCAGAGGACGCGCTCCGCATCTGGAACGTTGCGCGCGCCAAGGGAGAGCCCACCTGGGCAGCTTCGGTCGCGGAACGCTTCCGCCTCGCACTCTCCGTCATGAAGGATTTTGACGACGACGAGAAGTTCTCCCGCTGGGTCTACGTCATCCTCGGCACGGGCACGATGACGAGCGAGAGCGTGAGCGCCGCGCTTGCCGTCGCCTTCTACTGCCGCAGCGCCGAACGCGCCGCGATCATGTGCGCCAACATGGGCGGCGACACCGACACGATCGGTGCGATGGCCTGCGCGATCTGCGGTGCCTTCGAGGGATTCGATGCGCTACCCGAATCGCGCTCGTCCTTCCTCGAGACGACAAACGCGCTCGACTTCCGCGCCATGGCGACCGAAATCGCCCGCGCCCGCACGACCTTTCACCTCTGAGGGAGCCCCTGCATGCGAAGCATCCGCTCCGTCCTCCATTCGCTCAAGCCTCAAAAGCGCGTCCTCATCATCGGCTCGGCCTTCGTCGACATGGTGATCAACGTTCAGGAGATGCCGCGTGCGGGCGCCGACGTTGAGGGCGACTACCGCTGCACGACCGTCGGCGGCTGCTCCTTCAACGTCGCGGACGTCCTCTACAAGCTCGACCTTCCGTTCGAGAGCTACATGCCCGTGGGCGAGGGCCGGTTCGCCGACCTCGTCGCGCAGGCCCTCACGGAGCGCGGCTATCCCGTGCACCGCGAGGCGGGCGAAGGCGACAACGGCTGGTGCCTGTCGCTTGCCGACGCCTCCGGCGAGCGCACCTTCATCTCGATGTTCGGCCTTGAACGCCGCATGAAGCCCGACTGGTTCGAGCGCTTCGACATCGAGAGCTTCGACTACTTCTACGTCTCGGGCTACCAGGCCGAGGGCGAAAACGGCCGCGTCATCCTCGAGGCCCTCTCCCGCAAGCGCCCAGACGCCGTCGTGGTGTTCGATCCGGGTCCCCGCGTGCACTTCATGCCGCGCGAGCGCGTCGAGGACTTCTGCCGCCTCGGCTGCCTCTTCACCGTCAACGCCGACGAGGCCCTCTTCATGACGGGCACGACCCGGGTCGAGGATGCCGCGTTGCGCCTGCACGACATGTCGGGGCGCGATGCCGTCGTTACCGACGGCGGCCGCGGCGCGATCGTGGCCGACAACGCCAGCGTGCGCCGCATCCCGGGCTTCCCCGTCGCGATCGTTGACACGATCGGCTCGGGCGACGCACACACGGGCGGCGTGATCGCAGGCCTCATGTGCGGCCTCCCGATCGACGAATGCGTGCTGCTCGCCAACCGCGTGGCCTCCGTCGTGACGGGCCGCGAGGGCGGCGCCTGCGCGCCCACGATCGACGAGCTCCTCACCGAGCACTGCTGACGTACAAGGGCCCTCATTCCCATTCAAATCAACCGCCCCGCCCGGCCTTCCCCTGGGCCGAACCGGGAATTTCATCCCTTCCTCAAGAAAAGACAACCAACATGAGCGACAACTCCTCCGCCTCCGCCATTGAGGTCAACGGCGTCAACCCCGTTCCCGACAGCGAACGCTACGGCACGCCCGCCGGGCTCTTTCCCATCTGGTTCTCCTGGAACATCTCCATCTTCGGCATCACGCTCGGCATCTACGTGCTCGGGCTCGGCCTCTCCGTCTGGCAGGCCATGCTCGCAGGCGTGATCGGCTACTTCGTCTCCTGCGCCCTCGTGGGCATCCTCGCCGTGGGTTCCGTACGCACGGGGCTGCCCACGCTCGTGCAGTCGCGCTTCGCGTTCGGCTACCACGGCAACAAGATCCCGACCTTCTTCGGCTACGTGGCCAACATGGGTTGGAAAGTCACGATGCTCTCGATGGCCTCGACGACGCTCGCCGACCTGATGTGCCACCTCGTTCCCGTGCTCGCACAGGTCGACGGCTCCCCCACGTCCGCCTGCGTCTTCGGCTCCTTCATCGTCGTGATCGTCCTCACGATGACGGGGGCCGTCTGGGGCTACCAGCTCATCATGAAGATCGAGAAGGCGATCGCATGGATCACGGGCCTCTTCACGCTCGTCTACCTCTTTTTCTTCATCCCGCAGATCGACTTCTCCGTCCTCGGCGACCGTCCGTCCGCAGGCATCGTCGAATTCCTCGGTGCCGTCGTGCTTTCCATGACGATGGTGGGCCTGGGCTTCCTCAACTACGGCGGCGACTACTCCCGCTACCTGCCCCGCAACACGAGGGCGGGCGGCGTCATTTTCTGGACGATGACGGGCATCGCACTTCCCGTCTCGGTTCTCCTCATCCTCGGCGTCATGCTCTCTGCGGGCAACCCCGAGCTTCTCGCCAAGGCCTCCCACGAACCGATCGCCGCGCTCACCGGCATCCTTCCCTTCTGGTTCTACGTACCGTTCTCAATCGTCATCATCGTGAGCCTCATCTCGGCCGGCATGACGGGCGTCTACAGCTCGGGCCTCGCGCTCCTCGCCATGGGCGTGCCGCTCTCCCGCGCCGCAACCACCGTCGTCAACGCCGTGATCATCACGCTCGGCGCCTTCTATCTTCTCTTCATTTCGGACTCCTTCGTCTCGACCTTCCAGTCGTTCCTCGCAGCGATCTCCGTGATCATGGGCTCCTGGGGCGCCATTGAAATGGTCGACATGCTGCGCCAGAAGCGCCTCAACTGGGACGTCCGCATGGCCTTCGACTACGGCGAGGGCGGCCGCAGCGGCCGCTGGACCGCACTCCTCTCGCTCGCCGTCGCCACGATCATCGGTCTGGGCACCATCACGTCGAGCGACCCCTACATCGCCCGAATCGTGAGCTTCCTCCTGCCCTCGGGCGCCGAGACGAGCGTCTTCGCCAAGGCCAACATCGGCCTCGTCGTCGCCATGATCGCGGGCGGCCTGCTCTACGCAGTCCTCACCTTCGTCTGCCGCTTCGACGTCCCGCCCGTCCTGAAAAAGAAATAATCCCGCCCGTTCATTCAGGCTGAAATCCTCCGGAAGGCCCCGCGCTTATGTAAACGCGGGGCCTTTTCTTGATCCTCGTCCACTAATCCTGCGCCCGCTACCCGCCCGCAGCGTCCTCAGGGCCCCAAAGTCGAGCCCTTCCCTCAACTTCCATCGAGCGCACGCCGCTCTTCCCAGTGCCGCAGGCGTTTCCAACCATACCCGCCATACGCCGACGTCCGAACCTCCCTGCACGCGGCCGTTTGCCTCGCCAAAGCATTCGGGATTTCACCTAAAGAAAAGCCCGGAAACGGCCTCAAACCTACCTCTTGAGAGGTACTTGACCCCAATCAGACACGCACCCGTAGAGTTGCGCCCAGGTCATTTCATTTCATTTCCAAGGGCGCCCGCAGGTTCTCCTTCTCCTGCGCCCCTTTACGGCAAACCCGCAGCCTCTCCCTGCGGGTCCCATTCGATTCGGAACTCATCATGAACAAGTCTCTCTCCCGTCGTGCATTCCTCCGCACGAGCATTGCGAGCGGCGCCTCTCTCGCCGCTGCGGCCGCTGGTGCGGCTCCCGCCGGCATCTACAAGCCGGGCACGTATTCCGCCAAGGCCTCCGGCATCGGCGAAGTCACGGTCACCATGACCTTTGACGCCGAACGCATCACCGACGTCGTGCTCGACGTCTCCCACGAAACCCCGGGGATCGGTCAGGCCGCCGCCGACACGCTCAAGAAGAACCTGATGGCCGCTCAGGCCGCCGAAATCGACGGCGTCTCCGGCGCCACGATCACGTCGAAGGCCGTCTCCAAGGCCGCCGCCAAGTGCATTGCGCAGGCCAAGGGCGAAATTCCCGTCGAGGTCATCTCCGACAAGAAGGCTGAGGACGACGGCGACTGGCTCGGTAAGGAGCCTGAAATCGCCGAGAAGGACATCGTCGCCACGCACGACACCGACATCCTCGTCGTCGGCTGCGGCACGGGCGGCATGTTCGCCGTCGCCACGGCTGCCGAATGCGGCGCGAAGGTGATCGGCATCGACCGATTTGCCGTCGGCACGGGCGTGCGCGGAGACCTCGGCGCCATCGACTCCCGCTATCAGAAGAAGTGGGGCACGAAGATCGACAAGTTCGACTTCATCACGATGGCCACGCAGTACGCGGGCGGCCACATCCAGCAGGACCTCGTCAAGCTCTGGTGCGACAAGTCCGGCGAAGCCATCGACTGGGTCGGCGACCGCCTCGCCGAGCGCAACATCGAGCTCTGGCATGAGTCCGGCGACAAGAACGACGAAACCCGCTACAAGCACTTCGCCATCGGCCACTCTCCGAAGCTCCCGATCGATCCGAAGACGGGCAAATTCAAGATCACGCTCGCTCAGGTCGTCGAGCAGTACGCCGCCAAGAAGGGCGCCCGCTTCGACTACAACACGAAGATGGTCAAGCTCGAGAAGAAGAACGGCCGCGTGACCGGCGTCATCGCCGAGAACGCCGACGGCAAGTACGTCCGCTACAACGCCGCGAAGGGCGTCGTGGTCGCCACCGGCGGCTACGCCCAGAACTGGAAGATGATGGAGGCCCTGCAGCCCTGGAACATCCGCATCATCGGCCGCAACGGCGCGATGCCTGGCGCTCACGGCGACGGCATCAGGGCTTGCCTCTGGGCCGGCGCCAAGATGGACGAGACGCACTCGATCATGATGTTCGACCGCGTCGCGCTTCGTCCCGACCAGAAGACGGGGCCCGAAACGGCCCGTTCCGGCGACAGCGGATTCTTCTGGATCGGCTCCCAGCCCTGGCTCAAGGTCAACGCCGACGGCAAGCGCTTCATGAACGAGTCCGGCACCTACGAGAACATCCTCCACGCCGACGAATATCAGAAGGGCCACTGCCACTACACGATCTTCGACTCCAACTGGGTCAAGTACGCCGAACAGTTCAAGATGCACGGCTGCTCTCGCCTCTTCCCGTTCGAAAACGGCGCCGAGCCCAACATTCCCTGGGAGGTCTTCCGTGACCGCATGCTCCCTGGCCTGATCGCCAAGGGCTACGTCCAGAAGGCCGACACGATTGAAGAGCTCGCCAAGAAGCTCGGTCTTCCGGCCGCCCAGCTCAAGGCCACGGTCGCCCGCAACAACGAGCTCTACCGCAAGGGTGAGGACGTCGACTACGGCAAGGAAAAGCACCGTCTCTCTCCCGTTGACAAGGCTCCCTTCTACGGCGCCAAGAATACGGGCTGGATGCTCTGCACCATGGACGGCATCCAGATCAACACCAACATGAACGCCATCGACACCGAGGGCAACCCGATCCCGGGCCTCTTCGTCATCGGCAACGACAGCGGCGGCTACTTCGCCAACGAGTACCCGAACCTCGCCACCGGCATGGCCTGCGGCCGCACGGTGACCTTCGGCCGAATCGTCGCCAAGCATCTGGCTTCGCTCTGATCTGGGCGAGGACTGCAGGCAAGTCCCCTCGGACCACCGTAAAAGAGGGCGCCTCGAGCGCCCGACAGACCTCCTCAGGAGGCGGGATCGAAGCACCACGATCCCAATTGACCGAAGCCGCCGGTCGCACAGCCGGCGGCTTCAACCCCCATCACTTTGACCATCAGGATAAAAATTGTTCAGGAAGACTCTCGCTTCTCTGGCCGTCCTCGCCGCCTGCACAGGCGCCGCTGCGGGCGAAATCATCATGTACGGCCGCGTGGACACCGGCCTCGAATACATTCACACGGACGCCGGCAACGGCGAAAGCACGAGCTCCTTCGGTCTCGCCTCGGGCACCAACACCGCGAGCCGCTTCGGCCTCAAGGGCGAGGAGGATCTTGGCAACGGCCTCAAGGCGGGCTTCGTGCTCGAAAACGGCTTCACGTCCGACGATGGCGCCTTCAAGACATCGGGCCGAATCTTCGATCGCGAGGCGCTGCTCTGGGTGAGCGGAAACTTCGGTGAAGTCGGCGCAGGTCGTCTTGGCGAACTGGCTTCGGGCAACGGCCGCTACAGCCTCTTCGGCTCGCAGGTCAATCCGATGTCGACGAGCTGGGGCGCGCTTGTGGGTTACCGCGGCGTGATGGCCGGCGGCTTCGGCCGCATGGACAACACGGTCGTCTACAAGACGCCGAAGTTCGCAGGCGTGAACGTGCTCGCGCAGTACTCCTTCAAGAAGGACAACGCCAGCAAGGCATACGGTTCGGGAGCCTCCGCCGTCAATGCAGACTGGGCGGACCAGCGCGAGGGTTCCTCCGCCGTCGATCGTCATTACGCGCTCGGCGTCTCCTACCAGTCCTCCGACCTCTATCTGACGGGCGTCGTGACTCAGACGAATCTCGCTTCGACCGGCAACGGTGCCGATCCCGACGCCGAGGATCCGTTCACGGTCTGCCTGGGCGGCAACTACGTCGTCGATGGCGTCAGGCTCTATCTCGCCGCCGAATATTTCAAGGAGTCCAAGCCGGGCATGACGCAGCTTCAGGAGGCTCAGGAGAGCACGCGTCTTGACGGCTACGGCCTGACGCTCGGCGCCTACATGCCCGTGATGGGCGGCAAGTTCAGGGGCTTCGTGGGCTACATGGATGCCGAGGATCAGGCTCATTCGGGCGCCGAGGCACGCGACTTCAACCGCTATGTCGTGACGGTCGGCTACGAATATCCGTTCAGCAAGCGCACCTATGTCTACGCCGGTGCGGGCTACTACATGGACCGCTACGACTACAAGGTCGAGAACTGTGACGACAAGGCCACTCAGATTGTGGGCGCCTTAGGCCTCGCCCACAAGTTCTAGAGCGACAGAAAAAAAAACTGATTGCGTGAAAACGCTCGCATTTGGCTGCGGCTGTGCCGCAGCCTTTTTTTCTAGCTATCGGTTAGATGAATAAGTTTTGCGGAGTGGCTTCCGGGCACCAGAAGCCACTCCGCAACCTTGTAATACGCCGTATTTTAAACCGCAAGTTTCGTGGCTTCCGCGTTGATGAGACAACGCGTTTCCTCGTTCGGCCAAGTTTAGCTTCCTGATTTGGCCAAAATTTACTTCCTGATTTGGCTGTTTTTTCTTCTGTGTGTGCGTGAAGGCACGTGCGCAGCTCCATGTATTTTTGTTATGTCTCTCCAATGGCAATTCGCTTCTGGATGAAGACAGGGGGGCGTAGAGTTACGCAAAAACGCTCACAATTTCGGAAGCTGATCAAAGGACGAAAAAAAACAGGGCTCGGAACTTGGTTCCGAGCCCTGTTCAGAAACTGGCGGAGAAGGGGGGATTCGAACCCCCGAGGCCCTTATTCGGACCTGCACCCTTAGCAGGGGTGTGCATTCGACCTCTCTGCCACTTCTCCGCAGAAATCCTTCCGCATGCGGTCGCGGTCGATGCGTATCGCAGGCGGGATGCTCTTGTATCTGCCGTCGGATCGGATTAGTCATTTCCGTCGGCCCTCGAACATCAGGAGTGGAAGCATAGCATGCCAAAAGGGAAAAAGCAAAAAAAAACTTAAAAAAAGTCCGCCGCCTCCCTCCGAAGCCGCCTGCAGTCGCCGGGCGGCCGAGAAACGGCTGCCCGACAAAGACAAAGCCGCCGATGCTTTCACATCGACGGCTTCTGAATTGGGTGGTGCGGTAGGCAGGATTCGAACCCACGACCCTCTGGTTCGTAGCCAGATACTCTATCCAACTGAGCTACTACCGCACTCGAGGATTTGAATGATACAGAGGTTTCGGGAAAATGCAAAATCGCATATGAAACAAAATGTTTCTGTCTTTTGGGCATCAAATCCGCTTTCGGCGGCTCCATGGGAGGCGGATGAACGAAAATAGGGGGGCTTGAGGTTAGACAACGTGTCTGCAGAACGATAAAATTACATGTTTAAATCCGGGGTCGCCCGCCTTGCGGCGGCGGAGCCGGACCGAACAAGTTTTTGACACGGACGCCCGACCCTGCGTCCTGCCTCAGCATGCATCCACGTCTCAGCCTGAAAAATATCACCAAGCGGTACCCGGGGATCGTTGCCAACGACGGCATCAACATGGATATCGCGCCAGGTGAAGTGCTCGCCGTCCTCGGAGAGAACGGCGCCGGCAAGTCCACCCTCATGAAGATCATCTACGGCTCGGTGCGCCCCGACGAGGGGAGCCTCGAGTTCGACGGCAGGCCCCTCGACGTATCGAGTCCTGCCGAAGCGCGTGCGAGCGGCATTGCGATGGTGCACCAGCACTTCGCGCTTTTCGACACGCTGACGGTGGCCGAGAACGTGGCCCTCGGGCTTCCGCCCGGCCGCTCCACGGCCGAAATCTCCGAGGAGGTGAAGACGCTCGGCGAGAAGTACGGCCTTGAGGTGGATCCCGCTGCGGTCGTCTACGAGCTCTCGATGGGTGAGCGCCAGCGCGTGGAGATCATCCGCGCCCTGATGACGAATCCCAAGCTCCTCATTCTTGACGAGCCCACCTCGGTGCTCGTGCCCCAGGCCGTCAGGAAGCTCTTCGTGACGCTTCACCGTCTGGCTGAGGAAGGCGTCTCCATTCTCTTCATCTCCCACAAGCTTGACGAAATCCGCGAGCTCGCCGACCGCTGCGTCGTGTTGCGTGCGGGCAGGATCGTCTCGTCCGTCAAACCGAAGGCCGAAACCGAGGCGTCGCTTGCCCGTCTGATGATCGGCGCCGAGCCGCCCGCGATCCGCGAGGCCTCGGGCACGCCGGGCGAAGTGGTCTTCGAGATGAAGGACGTCAGCTATCCCGGTACGCTGCGCGTGTGCGGCATCGAGAACGTCTCCGTGGCCGTGCGCAAGGGTGAGATCGTCGGCGTCGCCGGCATCTCGGGCAACGGTCAGGCGCGCCTGATGGCGGTCGCCGCGGGCGAGGCCCCCGTCGCCGACGAGGGCGTCATGCTCTTCGGCAAGCCCGTCGGCAGCCTCGGCACCCGTGACCGCCGCCGCCTCGGCCTGCGCTACGTGCCCGAGCAGCGCCTCGGCCACGCCGCCGTGCCCGAAATCTCGCTCCAGACGAACACCTATCTCACGGGCGACGACCTCGTGAAGCACGGCTTCATCCTCGAGGAGAAGGCCCTGCGCTTCACGGAGAAGATCATCGAGCGCTTCCACGTGAAGACCCCGTCCCCGCAGAAGCATGCGGGCGGCCTCTCGGGCGGCAATCTGCAGAAGTTCATCATGGGCCGCGAGATTCTTCAGAATCCGGGCGTGCTCATCGTCAATCAGCCCACCTGGGGCGTCGACGTCGGCGCCGCCGCCACAATCCGCAACGCGCTGATGCGCCTGCGTGAGGACGGCGCGGCCGTGCTCGTCGTTTCCGAGGAAGTCGACGAACTCTTCGAGATCTGCGACCGCATCGCGGTCATGTACCGCGGCCATCTCTCTCCCGCCGTTCCCAAGTCTGAAATGAACATTGAAATCGTCGGTCGCTGGATGTCCGGTCTTTGGCCCGACGGCCCCGCCGGCGCGTCCGGTCATGAAGGAGGCGAAGCATGAATTTCCCCATTGCCATGACCTCGCGTCAGGAGCCCGCCCGCAGCCTGCGCTGGCTGTCGCCCGCGCTTGCACTCCTGCTTACGGTCGTCGCGGGCGCCGTGATCTTCGCCGCGCTCGGCAAGGATCCCGTCGAGGCCCTCGTCACCTTCTTCATCTCTCCGCTTGACAGCCTGAGCGGCTGGGCCGAGGTGTGCGTCAAGATGACGCCGCTGCTGCTCTGCTCCGTGGGCCTCGTGGTGTGCTTCCGCGCCAACGTCTGGAACATCGGCGCCGAGGGGCAGCTCGTTGCGGGCGCCATTGCGGGCGGCGCGGTCGCCCTGATGTGCACCGACACGACGGGCCCCTGGTTCGTCGTCCTCGTCATGCTGGCCTCTGCGCTCGGCGGCGCCCTCTGGGGCGCGATCACGGCGCTTCTTCGCCACAAGTTCCACGCCAACGAGATTCTTGTCTCGCTCATGCTCGTCTACGTGGCGCAGTTCCTGCTCTCCTGGGCCGTCCAAGGGCCGCTGCGCGATCCCGACGGCTTCGGCTTCCCGCAGACCGCGCTCTTTGAAAGCGGCGCGCTCCTGCCTGTCATCCTCGAGGGCACCCGCCTGCACGCCGGCGCCCTGATGGCCGTCATCGCCGCGCTCGGCATCTGGGTCCTCATGGACAAGATGGAGATCGGCATGGAGTTCAAGATCTCCGGCATGGCGCCGCTCGCCGCCCGTTATGCGGGCTACCGTCCGGGGCACCTGATCTGGATCTCGATGCTCATCTGCGGCGCCCTCGCGGGGCTTGCCGGCGGCATCGAGGCCGCGGGTCCGCTCGGCCAGCTCACCCCGACCATTTCTCCGGGGTATGGCTTTGCGGCCATCATCGTCGCCTTCGTGGGGCGCCTGACGCCGCTGGGCTGCGTGCCCGCCGCGTTCATCATGGCGCTCTTCTATCTCGGCGGCGAGCTCGCGCAGAGCCGCCTCGGCCTTCCGTCCTCGATCACGGGCGTCTACCAGGGCCTTCTTCTCTTCTTTATACTCGCCTGCGATACGATGATCTTCTATCAGTTCAAGTGGATCGGCTTCAAGAAGGAGGCTGCCTGATGAGTCTCGCCGCATCGATCATTTCCTCCACGCTCAACGCGGGGACGCCCCTTCTCATCGCCGCCGTCGGCATCATCATTCATGAGAAGTCGGGCGTGCTCAACCTCGGCATCGAGGGCATCATGCTCATGGGCGCCGTTTCGGGCTTTGCGGTGACGCATGCCACGGGCAGCTTCGAGCTCGGCTTTCTCGCGGGCATGGGCGTAGGCCTTCTGCTCGGCCTGCTCTTTGCGTTCTTCACGATCGGCCTTCGCGCCAACCAGTACGCAGCAGGTCTTGCGCTCACGCTCTTCGGCACGGGGCTCTCGGCCTTCCTCGGCCAGTCCCTGCAGGGCGCCGCGCTTCCCGGCCGCGCTCCGCTCGGCATCCCGGGCCTCGAGGGCATTCCGTTCCTCGGCGAGGCGTTCTTCTCCCAGCACTGGCTCGCCTATGCCGCGCTTGCGATGATCGCGGGCGTCTGGTACTTCCTCTTCAAGTCTCGTCCCGGCCTCATTCTCCGAGCCGTCGGCGAGTCTCCCGAATCTGCATTCGCGCTCGGCTATCCCGTGCGCCTCATCCGCTTCTGGGCCGTGCTCTTCGGTGCCATGATGGCGGGTCTTGCGGGCGCCTACCTCTCGCTCGTCTACACGCCGCTCTGGGTCGAGGGCATGGTTGCGGGCCGAGGCTGGATCGCGCTTGCGCTCGTCACGTTCGCCACCTGGCGCCCCGCGCGCGTGCTCGTAGGCGCCTACCTCTTCGGCGGCGTCACGATGCTTCAGTTCGCGGTTCAGGGCATGGGCATCGACATCGCGCCGCAGTTCATGGCCATGACGCCGTACATCGCGACGATTCTCGTGCTGGTTCTCATCAGCCGCAATCCCGCCTGGATCCGCCTCAACGTGCCCGCCTCGCTCGGCAAGCCGTTCGCGCCGCGCAGCTAAGAATTTCACCTGGCGAGAAGGTAGGCATGTCCTGCCTTCTTGGCTAAACTAGCCATTGATTCTTTTACTTCTGTCTTCAGGAGAATTCATCCATGCAAAAACGTACTGCCTTCAAGCTCTGCCTCGCCGGCGCCACCGCCGTCGCGCTCAACGCCGCCCCGGTCGCCGTCTTCGCCAAGGACGAGCCGCTGAAGGTCGCCTTCGTCTACGTCAGCCCGGCCAACGAGGAAGGCTGGTCCTCCCAGCATGACATCGCCCGCAAGTTCGTCGAAGAGAAGTTCGGCGACAAGATCAAGGTGACCTGGATCGAGAACATCCCTGAAAATGCCGACGCCCAGCGCGTCATCCGCGACCTCGCCCAGCAGGGCAACAAGATCATCTTCGCAACGTCGTTCGGCTACATGAACTCCGTCATGAAGGTCGCCAAGCAGTTCCCGAACGTCTACTTCGAGCACGCCACGGGCTACAAGACGAGCAAGAACGTCAAGAACTACACGGCCCGCTTCTATGAAGGCCGCTACCTCGCCGGCATGCTCGCCGCCGCCACGACGAAGACCAACATCCTCGGCTACGTCGCCGCCCTTCCGATTCCCGAAGTGTTCCAAGGCATCAACGCCTACACGCTCGGCGCCCGCGCCGTGAACCCGAACATCGAGGTCCGCGTCGTCTGGACGTCCTCCTGGTACGATCCGGGCAAGGAAGCCGACGCCACGAAGGCCCTCATCGGCATGAAGGCCGACGTGATCACGCATCACACGAACTCCACGGCCGTCGCCTCCACCTGCGAAGAAGCCAAGGTTCCGGTCATCTCCTACAACTCCGCCATGCACAAGGCTGCTCCGACGATGCTTCTCGGCGGCGTCGTGCACCGCTGGGAGGAGTACTACACGAACGAAATCCAGAAGGTGCTTGACGGCAAGTGGGACAACACCCCGGTTTGGGGCGGCGCGAACGTCCACATGATTGAGCTTGCCGACATGACCCCGAAGGCTCCGGAAAACGTCGCCTCCCGCATCAAGGCCACCTACGCCAAGCTTGAAAAGGGCGAGTTCCATCCGTTCACGGGTCCGGTTGTCAGCAATGAAGGCAAGGTCATGATTCCGGAAGGCAAGGTCGCCACTGACGAAGAACTCCAGCAGATGATGTACTTCGTTGAAGGCGTGGCCAGCAAGGTCCCGACCGCCAAGTAATCCGCTCTCAAGGGCTTGATTCAGGGCCTCTTCCTCCTTCGGGAGGCGGAGGCCTTTTTGCATTCTCGGCACGCGTCGTGCGAGGCATGAGTCTTTTCGCAGGCTCGGCTAAGATAGCGTTCCGAACGGGGCGAGCGCCCCTGCACTTTTTCCGAATGCCGACATGACGACCGACACGCTTCTTCTGATACTTACGGGCCTGTGCGCCTTTCTCGCCGCCGCTGTGGTCTGGCTCGTGCTCGAAATGCGCCTGCTGAAGATCCAGACTTCGGAGAACCTGCGGCGCGACGAGCAGGACGAGATGATTGAGGCGATCCTCACGGGGGTGAGGAGCGAGCGCCAGGAGGTTCAACAGGCGGTCCTCAACGTCGAGCGCGGCGTCTCGCAGACGCTGGCGGGGCTGACCGGCTACCTCACCGAGCAGCAGAACAGGAGCGCGGCCGAGGTGCGAACGCTCAACGAGACGGCCAGACAGTCGCTTGCCGAGACGCGCGAGGTGATGAACCGCCAGCTCCTTGAGTTGCAGGGGCTGGTGGACGCGCGCTTTGCGAAGATCATCGAGACGAATGCATCGGCGAGCGAAGCGCTCGGCGCGAAGCTCGAGTCCAAGTTCTCCGAGATCCGCACGAGCGTGGACGCCAGCCTTGAGAAGGTGCGCGCAGGCAACGAGGCCCGCCTTGAGGAGATGCGCGCGACGGTTCAGGAAAAGCTCGACCGCACGCTCTCCGAGCGCCTCACGGCGAGCTTCAGGACTGTGGACGAGAAGCTCGGCCTCGTGCAGATGGGGCTGGGCGAGATGCGCACGATGGCCGAGAGCGTCAGGGACCTCAAGGGCATCCTCGCAAACGTGAAGACTCGCGGCACCTTCGGCGAGACGCAGCTCGCCGCCATCCTCGCCAACATCCTCACGCCAGCGCAGTATGGCGCCCAGGTGAAGGTCGTGCCGGGCAGCCGCGAGGCGGTGGACTTTGCGGTGAGGATGCCGGGCGCTTCGGGAGACGGCCCCTGTTGGCTCCCTATGGACTCGAAGTTCCCTGTCGAGGACTATGCACGCCTGCTTGATGCCGAGGCGAGGGCGGATGCGGCTGCGGCCGCCCAAGCGAGGGCGGCGCTTGAGAGGGCCGTCCTTGTGCAGGCAAAGTCGATTCATGACAAGTACGTCAGGCCGCCCTACACGACGGAGTTCGCCGTGATGTACCTGCCGAGCGAGGGACTTTATGCGGAGGTGATCAGGATTCCGGGGCTCTTCGAGAAGCTTCAGCGCGACTGGCGGATCACGCCCGCGGGGCCGACGGTCGTATCGGCGCTCGTCAACAGCCTGCAGATGGGCTTTGTGACTCTTGCGCTTCAGGAGCGTTCGAGCGAGGTCTGGAAGGTGCTCGGCGAGGTCAAGGGTGAGTTCCTGCAGTTTGCCGAGGGCTTCGCGAAGGTGCAGAAGAAGTTCTCCGAGGCGCAGTCGAGCCTCGATGCGATGAAGACGCGGCAGAACGTGATGCAGAAGAAGATGAGTTCGATTGAGGCGGCTGGTCTTCTCGAGGAAGATGGGCAGGAAGAGACGGGCGCCGCGGACAAACTGTCTCAAGGCGTACGAGGTTCGAACGCGAGCGTTGTGGCTGGGCTAAACTGAACGCATGGCCGCCGCGGGTGCGGCGCTTTCAAGGAGTAAATATGAAGAAGATCATGCTTGTCGCCATGATGATCTGCGGCGCCGTTGCGCTTGCCGGATGCAACACTGTCGCCGGTTTCGGCACCGACCTCAAGAAGGGTGCCAACCACGTCGGCACGGCGCTTGAAAGCATCGGTTCCAAGGGCCAGAGCAGTCAGGCGCCTGCCAAGTCGGCAGAATCCAAACCGGTCGAGGACAAGTAAGTCCTTTCCGTCAAGCGAATGAACGGGACCCGCTTCGAACGTCGAAGCGGGTCCTTTTTCTAAGCGCGGGGTTCAGGTCTGGGTGAGGGCCGTGCTTACGCGTCGTTTTCCTGCGCATTGTGCGGACGACGGCGGAAGCGGTTGCGCAGGCCGCCAAGGCGACGGTGATGCTGCGGCTTGGGTTCGAGCGCGGGGTCCTGGGCCGGGGCGCCGTTGTAGCGCGGGATGTCGGCGGGGACCGGGGCGAGTTCGCCGAATTCGGGCGTTTCGCCTGCGAGGAACTTCTTCTCGTAGTCTTCGAGCGCGCGGCCCACGACCTTCGACAGACCGATCAGGGCGATGATGTTCGGGATCGCCATCAGGCCGTTGAAAAGGTCGGCGAGCTCCCATACGAGGGTGACGTGGAGGAAGGAGCCGGCCATGATGAAGGCGAGGACGAGCACGCGGTAGATCGAGACGTAGCGCACGCCGACGAGGTACTTGACGTTCTGCTCGGCGAAGAAGTACCAGCCGACGATGGTCGTGAAGGCGAAGAAGAGCAGGCAGACCGCGACGAAGCCGTTGCCGATCGTGCCCAGACCGAGCGTGAAGGCCTTCTGGGTGAGCGCGATGCCGGTCGTCGTGCCGTCAAGCGAACCCGTGCAGAGGATTACGAAGGCGGTCATGTTCACGACGATGAACGTGTCGATGAAGAGGCCGATGATGGCGGCGAGCCCCTGTTCGGCGGGGTGCTTGACGCGGGCCACGGCGTGGGCGTGCGGGGTCGAGCCCATGCCGGCTTCGTTCGAGAAGAGGCCGCGGGCGACGCCGTAGCGGATGGCTTCCTTGATGCCGGCGCCGATGACGCCGCCGGTGGCGGCCATCGGGTCGAAGGCGCCCACGAAGATCATTTCAAAGGCATGCATCACCCCTTCGAGGTTCGTGAAGATGATGGTGAGCGAGCCGATGACGTAGATGAGGGCCATGATCGGGACCATCTTTTCGGCGAACGAGGCGATGCGACGGATGCCGCCGATGAAGATGAAGCCGGCGATGATGAAGGTGAAGATGCCGGTGACCCAGGTCGGGACGTTGAAGGCCGTGTAGAAGGCGCCGGCGATCGAGTTGGCCTGCACCATGTTGCCCACGAAGCCGAGCGCGATGATGATCGCGACCGAGAAGAAGGCGGCGAGCGTCTTGCTGCCGAGACCCTGGCTGATGTAGTAGGCCGGGCCGCCGGTCAGGTGGCCGTGAGCGTCGCGGGTGCGGTAGAGCTGGGCAAGGACGGCTTCGGAGAAGATGGTCGCCATGCCGAAGAAGGCGGCGATCCACATCCAGAAGATGGCGCCCGGACCGCCCATGGCGATGGCGGTGGCCACGCCGGCGAGGTTGCCCGTGCCCACCTGGGCCGAGATGGCCGTCGCAAGCGACTGGAAGGAGGACATGCCGTCCTTGTCGGCCTTGCGGCCGAAGAGCGTGATGCCGCCGAAGACGTGCCTGGCGGCCATGACGAAGCGCTTGATCTGAACGAATCGAAGCTTGAAGGTGAAGTACAGGCCCGTGCCGACGAGCAGCGGAATGAGGCCGTACATGCCCCAGAGCAGGCTGTTGATGCTCTGAATGATTTGAGTGGTCTGATCCACGGTGATGACTCCGGTTTTTGCTTGAAAAGTGGGGCAGTCTTCGGGCGGAGTTTGTCCGAATCTGGGCCTTATGATTCTGACCGGGGAGGCAGGATGCGGACACTTGGAAACGATCCTGCGGACAAGCGGTTGAAGAATAATGATTCGCCCGGTCCCGGGTTCTCAGGCGGAACCCGAGCCTTCATTCTATGAATTGGTTCGGGAATCGCGAGATGCCCCGGGACGCATTCAGGGGATGGGCATTCTGCCTAGATTCGGGGGAAACGCCTGTGCGTGTGGCGCTGGTGGTATTTCGTATCGTTTCGGACGATTTCGGGGTTCGTTGATGCGCGTCAAGTCGGTTAGGGAGACTCGGCGGATGGCCTGCGGCACAGGCTAAGGTGTATTCCCTAGGTGGTTCCGACGGGATTGGGGGACACGAAACGGGGGCTTCTCAGACGGAGTGGAAACGGCTAAAATAATCGGCCTTTTTCTTCCTCTGTTTTTTTGGAGTCGTACATGTTGCGAAAGTTCATGCGCGGTGCGCTTTACGTCGCCTTCGCCATGGTGGCCCTCTGGATCATCGTCAACGTCATTGCCATGGCGAAGTACGCGCTCAGCTGAGCGCGTCGAGCCTCGCCGCCGTCTCTTCGGGACGGAAGGCGCAGGCGCCGTATCGCTGCATCTTGCGACCGGCCTTGAGCACGAGCTTGTCCTTGCTCACAAGAAGCTTTGCGCCGCCCGCAAGCGTGAGCGTGAAGAACTTCTGGTCAAGGGGGTCCCTGCACTGGACCGTGATGACGTCGGCCGCCTCCCTGATCTTCTCCTCGTCGACGGGCACGCTCATCGAGCACCAGAGCGCTGCGAGTCTCGCCGCCTCGTCCTCGTCGCCCGTGAACGCGGGGCGCGAGAGCACTTCCGCAAGCTCCATGACCGCCTCGCCCGAGCGCAGCGCATGGATGCGTCCCTCCTCGAGGGCTCGTCTCAAGTCCTCAGAATGTGGGTCTTCCCAGTAGATGAGGTCGAGCACGACGTTGGTGTCGATGACGGCGGGGACGCCCCTCGGTTCGGAACCTGCCAGGGCAAGGGCTTCGGCAGCCACGCGGCTGCTCAGGCGTTCGGTAAGCGGCATGAAGATCTTTTCAGAATGTTGCTGGGCCGTGAATAAGGTCGCTGTGGGGGACTGACGACCGATGAAAATATGGTAATTTTATCGGACGCGTCCGTCATCGTGCGCTTCTCTATCAGGAAAGCCTGCGGTCGCGCTCCGGGCATCCGCGGGTCGGGTGCTTAATCCCTCAATTGCACATGGAATTTCTGCTTGATCCGACCATCTGGGTCGGTCTTCTTACGCTTGTCGTTCTTGAAATCGTCCTCGGGATCGACAATCTCGTCTTTATTGCCATCATCGCGAAAAAGCTTCCCGCCTCACAGCAGGACAAGGCCCTCTACGTGGGCCTCGGACTTGCGCTCGCGATGCGTCTGGGCCTTCTCTCCATCATGTCGTGGCTCGTGGCCCTCACGGACCCCGTCTTCTCCGTCTGGGGGCACCCGTTCTCGTTCAGGGACCTGATCCTTCTGGGTGGCGGCCTCTTCCTGCTCTTCAAGGCCACGACCGAGCTGCACGAGCGTCTTGAGGCGTTGCCGCACTCGGAAAAGCACGGCAGCGGCAGGGCCGGCTTCTGGGTCGTCATCGCCCAGATCCTGCTTCTTGACGCGGTCTTCTCGCTCGACTCCATCATCACCGCCGTCGGCATGGTCGACAACCTCTACGTGATGATGAGTGCCGTCGTGATCGCCATGATCGTGATGATTGCCGCGAGCCGTCCGCTCACGGACTTTGTCAACCGTCATCCGACGGTGGTGGTGCTCTGCCTCTCGTTCCTGCTGATGATCGGCTGCAGCCTCATCGCCGAGGGGCTCGGCTTCCACATTCCGAAGGGCTATCTCTACGCTGCGATCGCCTTCTCGATCCTCATCGAATTCTTCAACCAGCTTGCCGCGCGCAATGCCTCGAGAAACCTCGACCGCGTGCCGTTCCGCGAGCGCACGACGGACGCCATCGTGCGCCTGATGTCTCGCCAACCGCGCAGGGATGATGAAGAGGCGACCGAGGACCGTGTCGTTCACGAGAGCTTCGGGCGCGAGGAGCGCCAGATGGTCGAGGGCGTGCTCACGCTCGCCGACCGCAACATCAAGACCATCATGACGCCGAGAAGCGAGATTGCCTGGCTCAACTCCCGCCGCAGCTTCGAGGAGAACATGAAGCGCGTGCAGGACATGCCGCACAGCAGCTTCCCCGTCTGCGACGGCACGCTCGAGAACGTGATCGGCGTCGTCAAGGCCAAGGACCTCATCGGCATGGAGCCCTCGCCCGAGGCGCTCGTGCGCTGCGCTTCCGAGCGCCAGCCGCTCACCGTGCCCGAGACGATCAACGTCATCCGCCTCATGCAGGACATCAAGAGCTCCCAGGCCTCGCTCGTGCTCGTCACCGACGAGTTCGGCGTGATCCAGGGCCTCACCACCTCCCACGACATCCTCGAGGCCATTGCGGGCGACTTCCCCGACGAGGGCGACAGGCTCTCGATCGAGGCGGTTGAAGGCGGCTGGAGCGCCGAGGGCAGCGTCGAGCTCTTCCTCGTCGAGCAGACCTGCGGCGTCGACGGCCTGATGAGCGTCGACGGCGAGTACGTGACGCTCGCGGGTCTTCTCCTCGACAGGATGGGCCGTCTCCCCGCCAAGGGGGACAGGCTTGAGGAGGCGGGCCTCGTCTTCGAGGTGACCGACGTCTCGCGCCACCGCATCGAGCGAGTGAGGATTACCCGCAGCCCCGTGCCCGCCGAGGCGTAAGGGCGCCCGACACCACGCGAAAAACGCGGCTCCGTTCAGAACGGGCCGCGTTTTGCACATCCGCCTCATCCTTTCGGACTGATCCTTCCGGCCGATTGCAACCGCTTCTTGCAGGGACTCTGCGCGAGGCGACTTTCGTCATAGAATGGAAAACAGGCCGTCGGGAGCCCCTCCCTGCGGCACTTTTCAAAAGAGGTAAACATCATGGACATCGTCGAGCTTGTGCGCACGCGCTACACGACCAAACACTACGATCCGGCCCGCAGGATCAGCGACCGCGACATCGCGGACCTCATGGAGGTTCTCCGCCTGTCGCCGTCCTCCGTCAACTCCCAGCCCTGGCACTTCTTCGTGACGGGCACGGACGAAGGCAAGGCCCGCGTGATGCCGGCCGTGCTCGACTTCAACCGCCCGCGCGTGGCCGATGCGAGCCATCTTGTCGTCTTCGCGGTGCCCGTGGAGTTCACCGAGGAGCGCTTCCGCCGCCTCGTCGCCCAGGAGCTCGCCGACGGCCGCGTGACGACCGAGGATGCGGCTTCGGGTGCCGCCGATGCGGGACGCCGCCACTTCGTGGGCCTGCATCAGGTCACGCAGGAGGAGCTGCTTTCCTGGGAGACGCGTCAGGCCTACATCGCCATGGGCTTCCTGCTCTGGGCCGCCGCCGAGCGCGGCATCGACTCGACCTGCCTCGAGGGCCTCGACATGGCGAAGATGGACGAATGCCTCGGACTCGCAGAAAAGGGCCTGCGCACCGTCTGTGCCGTGAGCCTCGGCTACCGCCTGCCCGACGACAGCAACGCCGCCCGTCCGAAGTCCCGCCTGCCCATGGACGAGGTCGTGACCGTCTTCTGACGCACGGGAGTCCGCTGGGCGCGCCCGCGCCCGACCCGACCCGATCCGGTCTTTCGGCCCGCACTTTCTCCCGGAAAATGCGGGCCGAGCCGTCTTGGGCGGGAATGCGGGCGCAGGGCCTGTCTGCGCGCCTGCATTTGGTAGACTGTCACCACTTCCGGACGGCTGCGGGCCCCGCCCTGCAAGGGCTGTCCGATTCAATCAGCAATCAAGACTTCACGAGGGCTTCTCCCGATGAACAAGCCGTGCACTTTTCTTCTTTCCGCTCTGATGGCGTCCGCCGTGCTGGCGCCTGCCGCCGCTTCGGCCGCCGACAAGTCCGAGCTTGAGGTCCGCATGGAGGCGGCGCAGAAGGTGCTCGCCGACCGCTCCTACTACGAGCGCTGGTCGCCCGAGGCCGCCCTGAAGACGGTTGAGGATGCAAAGGCCGCCAATGAGGCGGGTTCGGCCAGGCAGAAGGAGATCGACGGTGCGCTCGACGTCATGAAGGACTGGTGCCACACGCGCTTTCTCGTCAACGCCTGCATCAAGGACGCGAGGGACCTGCATCACGAGCGCGAGAAGGAGATCCGAAGCGTGCGCCTCAAGGCCGACGAGATGATCCGCCTCGACCGCGTCGAGCAGCGCAGGGCTCGTCAGGAAAGCCAGAAGCAGAACGTGAAGCAGCCCATGAAGCTCGGCGGCTCCGCCGAGTCTCCCGAAAGCCGCAGCGAGTCGCGCGCCGAGGAGGTGAAGGCCAAGCAGAGCCGCGCCGAGGAGCGCAGGGCCCTTGAGGAGGCGAACGTCCGTGCCTACGAGGAAAAGCAGGCGAGGGCCGCCAGAAAGGCGGAGGAGCGCCACGATCCCATCAGGGTGAAGAGCCGCGTGAAGACTCCGTCGAGTCCCATTGAAGGACATCTCGGCCGTACGGCGGCTGACGTTGAGGCGGGCAGGGCCGAGGCGGCCGAGCGCATGGCTCAGGAGGACGCCAACGTTGCGGCCTTCAATGCCAAGCAGGCCGAGGCGAAGAAGCGCCTTGAGGAGGCCGAGGCCACCGCCGCCGAACGCAAGGCGAGCCGCGAGGCGCGTCAGGCGAACTTCAACAAGACGCTCGAGGAGCGTCGCGCCGCACAGAAGCGCTATGAGGAGTCCAGGGAGAACAAGGACTCCGGCCTCAAGAAGTATTTCTGAGTCGAAGGAAAGAGATGGCTGCTGCTGAAATAAATCCGCGTCTCTGGGACGCCTCGACGCCGCTTGTCGAGCGAGTTGCACTCGCCTTTGATGAAAAGGGCCCGCTCACGAAGGCCGTCAAGGGCTTCTGCGTGCGCGAGGGGCAGCGCGAGTTCGCCGTCGAGGCGGCCCGCGCGGTCGAGGAGAAGACCATTCTCGTCGCCGAGGCGGGGACGGGCACGGGCAAGACCTTCGCCTATCTGACGCCCGCGCTTCTTGCAGGCGCGACCTGCGTCATCTCGACGGCAGGCAAGTCGCTTCAGGACCAGCTCTGCGCCAAGGACCTTCCCGCCCTGCGCGATGCGCTCGGCGTGCCCGTCAAGGTCGCGCTTCTCAAGGGACGCGCCAACTACGTCTGCCACTTCCGCCTCGAACTCACGGCCTCCGAAGGCAGGCTCCCCGAGCAGGACTCCTATCTGAAGCTCAGGAAGATCCAGCGCTTTGCGGCGGTCAGCCGCACGGGCGACCGAGCGGAACTCCCCGACGTGCCCGAGGACGACCGCCTCTGGCCCCTCGTGACGAGCACGCGCGAAAACTGCCTCGGCAAGGACCGCTGTCCGAACTACGACGACTGCTTCGTCAAGAAGGCCCGCGAGGACGCCATGCAGAGTCAGGTCGTCGTGGTGAACCACCATCTCTATCTGAGCTCGATGGCCCTCAAGCGCGAGTCCGATGCGATCGACGGCATGCTGCCGCAGGCGGCACTCACGGTGATCGACGAGGCGCACCAGCTGCCCGGCATCGCCTCGAGCTTCTTCGGCACGAGCTTCTCGACCTATGACGTCGAGAACGTCTCGATGGAGGCCCGAAGGCTCGGCCGCACGAAGTGCAACGACGGCGCCGAGTGGGAGATCCTCTACGACCGCGTGCTCAAGGCGGGGCGCGAGTTCAGGCTCGACGCCCAGCGCATCGGTCTTGCCGAGGGCGAGAGGCTCGATGTCGACGAGATCGAGGGCTTCGGCGAGCTTTATCCTGGCTTCGAGCGCCTGCGCGCGGCCTTTGCGGCCATGGGCGAGGCGATGAGGGCCAATGAGGGCCGCGACAATGAGCTCGACACGCTCGCCGAGCGTCATGCCGAGCTCATGGAACAGATGGAGGCCTGGACGGCCATCTTCGTGAAGTGCCGCAACGGTGCGGCCGATGAGGCTTTCGAGGGTGAAGCCGCCGGAGATGCCGAGGTTGGGGGAGAAGCAGGGCCCGAAGCGGGTGCGGCTCCCGGAGCGGACGCAGAGGTGCGCTGGCTCGAGGTGAGCCAGCACGGCATCCGCTTCAACCTGACGCCGCTTTCCTTTGCGGAGGAATTTCGCGAGATGCGAGAGCGCGAGGGCGGCGCCTGGGTCTTCACGTCGGCCACGCTTTCGAGCGCGGGCAGGTTCGACCTCTTCAAGCAGAGGCTCGGCATCGGCGAATGCGTGGAGCGCACGTGGGAGAGCCCCTTCAACTACTGGGAACAGGGGTGCTTCTATCTGCCGCAGATGCCGCCGCCCGCGAACAACACGGCGGTGCACACGCACAACGTCATTGAAAAGGTCTGGCCGCTCATCAACGCGGCGGGCGGACGCACGTTCGTTCTCTGCACGTCGCTCGCGGCCGTGAGGGCCGCGGCGGACGAGCTTCAGGCGAGGCTCGAGGCCAACGGGAATCCCTATCCGCTCTTCGTTCAGGGCGACGGTCCCAAAATGCGCCTCATCGAAGAGTTCAGGGCGCACGGCAACGCCGTGCTTGTGGGCTCGATGAGCTTCTGGGAGGGGGTCGACGTCAAGGGCGAGGCGCTTTCGCTCGTCGTGATCGACAAGATTCCCTTCGCGCCGCCCAACGATCCCGTGATGATGGCGCGAAGCCGCGCCGTCGAGGCTTCGGGCAGGCGTCCCTTCGACGAGATCACGTTGCCCGAGGCGGTCATCACGCTCAAGCAGGGTGCGGGACGCCTCATCCGCTCGGAAGGCGACAGGGGCATGCTCGTCATCTGCGACCCTCGCATCCTCAACAAGGGCTACGGCAAGGTCGTGCGCGACAGCCTGCCCGACTTCTACTGCACGCGCAGGGAGGAGAAGGCGCTAGAGTTCTTCCTCAATCCCGAGCGCTTCAGAGAAGGTCTTTACCGAGGCTGAGCGTCGCGGACGAACTTCGCAACCGTCTCGACGTGGAGTGCGCCCGGGAAGAGGTCCACGGGCGCGAGCCTCTCGATGCGCCAGCCGAGCTCGATGAACTTTGCCGCATCGCGCGCGAAGGTCTTCGGGTTGCAGGAGACGTAGACGAATCGCGTGAGCGGCAGGGCCGTCAGCATGGCGGGGACCGTCTCCTCGAGCCCCTTGAAGGCGGGGTCGAGAATGGCCGCGGCGGGCCTGATGCCCGAGGCGATGAGACGGGGCAGCTCGTCCTCGACCGCACCCGCGTGGAAGACGGCGTTTTCGATGCCGTTTCGCTTGGCGTTGAGTTTGGCGCGCTCGATCGAAGCGGCGACGATGTCGACGCCCACGGCCTTCGCGCAGGTGCGGGCGGCAAGGAGCGTCATCGTGCCCACGCCGCAGTAGAGGTCGAGCAGGACCTCGTCCTTTTCGGGCGCAACCCACTCAAGCGCCATGGCGTAGAGCCTCTCCGTCTGTCCCGGATTGACCTGCAGGAAGGTTTCAGGACGCACCGCAAAGCGCAGCCCCCCGATCGTCGTTTCGATGCCGTCCGTGCCCGCAACGTGCAGGCTGTGGCGTCCGAGCACCGCATTGCCGGGCGTCGGGTGCAGGTTGAGGAAGACGCTCGTGACGCCTTCCTCCATGAGCTTCTTCGCAAGCTTCCCGACAAAGATCCTGACTTCGGGCGTCTCGCCGTGCACACAGAGCGTGAAGAGGCGCTGCGGCTTCTCTGAATCCACGCCGTCCCTCATGACGATCGTGCGCACGTCGCCCTCGCGGTGCGATTCGTTCCAGGGAGAGAGGTCCGAGAGCGAGAGCATGCGGGCCGCGGTTTCGGCGGCCTTGGCCATCCACTCGGGCGTCTGCGGGCAGAAGCAGGATTCGGGCACGGGAAAGTGCGAGCCCTGAGCATACATCGCGAAGTACCAGCGTCCCTCGGGATCGACGCCCGGATAGAGCACGGCCTTGTTGCGAAAGCCCTGCGTGAACGCCTCGGCGTCGTGCGGCGCCTCGACGAGGGGCAGGGGCTCGGGGGCTTCGACGCCCGATTCGGCGAGCGCCCTTTCGAGCAGTCCGCGCTTGACGACGGCCTGGCCCTCTGGAGTGAGGCTGCCGAGCGCGCAGCCGCCGCAGGCGAGCCTGGCCACATGGGCGGGACACGGGGAGGTGGCCCACCAGGGGCTCTTCCGGGTGATCTTCACGTACTGGGCGACGCTCGATCGCGTGCCGCGTGCGGGCGGATCGACCTCCGCGGTGACCTCGTCGCCGGGGAGCGCCCCTGGCACGAAGACGCGGAGTCCGTCCTCGTAGGCGATGCCTGCGCCCGTCGAGGCGATGTCGGTGATGGTGAGATGCCTGGTTGTCATCGGAGGAGAATGCGTTGTCAGAAGAAGAATTCGGGGAACTTCGGAGCCTCGCAGGAGGGGCGGATGCGCTCGCGCACCTGGGCCATGGCGGCTCGGACGGGCTCGGGGAAGTTGCGGTGGCTGTCGGGGCAGGCGTCGATGCAGGCGCGGCAGCCGATGCACTGCGAGGGATCCTTCACGCGCATGCTGAAGGGATCGATGATGTCCATCGGGCAGACCTCGGCACAGCGGCCGCACATGCGGCAGACAGGGTCGGGCATGGGCACGAAGCCGGTCTTCGGATAGGGACGGAGCTCCCCTTCGCCCGGAAATTCGGGGGCGAACCTCGCCGTGCCGTCCCTGAGCGCCTCGAACACCCTGCGTGCGAAGTCGCCCGCCGAGAAGCGGTCGGCTTCGTTGGGACGGCCTGCACCGAACTCGGGGAACTGGCTGTGCTCGACGGGGAAGGCCGCGCCTGCGGGCACGACGAAGCCCGCGGCGCGAAGCACGGCTGCGAGCTCGCGGAGCGTGTCCTCATGCGCGCGGCAGCCGTAGGCGGCGACGGGCACTGCAACCGCACCGTTGCCCGTCCACTGGGCGAGGGACTGCATCGGAAGGGGCACGCGGCCGAAGTAGACGGGTACGCCCAGAAAGACGAGGTCGCCTTTGCCGAAGGTGCGGGCCTCCTCGCGTTCCCAGCGGTCGGTGAGGTCGAGCTCCTCGACGGGAAGGGCGGTGCCTGCAAGGCCCTGGGCGATCATGCTCATAAGGCGGCGGGTGCGGCCCGTCGGGGAGAAACGGGCGACGATGATGCGGTTGGGGGACATGGTTCTGATTCCTCTGCGTGAGACTCCCGCACGGGGGCGAAAGCCGGCGTCCGTCCCGTGGTGCGAAGGATCAGAGGACGAGGAGCGCCGTACTGCACACAATGATAGCCAAGACGGCGGGTGCGCACGCACGGAGAAGTCCCGAGGTGAGGCCTTTGCGGAAGGCGATGGCCTCGTCGGGCGGCAGACCTGCCGAGCGGGCTGAAAGCTCCTGCCGGAGTATGAGGAGGACCGTGAGATAGAGGGCACCGAGGACGATGACGATGCTCGCGGAGTTTCGAAGTGAGGAGGCCCCGTCGACGACGAGGCCCGAAATCATGGCGGCGCCAAGCGCGAGGCACAGGGCGCCGATCCAGAGCGACCTGTGTGCGCGGTACTCCTGTGCGAGCACCGCGTACACGAGGCGGCGTACGGATTCCTCGGTCATCAGAGGCTGCCGCCGGCGACGACGAGCACGAAGAGCGGGCTGACGACGCCGATCATGATGCGGATGAACCAGAGGCCCGACTCGGAGACGGGGCGGGCGGCCGTGAGCTCGCGCTTCATCGTGGGCCATGCCACCCAGGCGGCAGCGATGGCGATGCCGAAGGTTGAGAGCGGCATGCCGACGTTGGACGTGACGTAGTCGAGGATGTCGAAGATCGTCCTGTTGAAGAACTTGACGTCGCTCCAGACGCCGAAGGAGAGTGTGGAGGCAAGGCCCACGATCGTGCAGCCCGCGACGGTGAGCAGGATGGCCGGCGTGCGGCGCATGTTGAACTGGCGGGTGAGGAGCGCCGTACAGGCTTCGAGCATCGAGACGGACGAGGTGAGGGCCGCAACGACGAGACAGACGTAGAACATGACGGCGAAGAGTTGGCCGAGCGGCATCTTCGAGAAGACGGCGGGCATCGTCACGAAGGTGAGTCCGGGGCCGGCGCTCGGGTCAAGACCGAAGGCGAAGACGGCGGGGAGCACCATCAGACCGCCGAGAATCGAGGACATGATGGCGAGGACGGCGACCCATCCCACTGCGCCCGGAAGGTCGGCCTTGGGACTCAGGTAGGAGCCGTAGGTGATCATCGTGCCGGCGCCGAGCGAGAGCGAGAAGAAGCAGAAGCCCATCGCGTTGAAGAGCGCGGAGGCGTTGAAGTCCTCCCAGCGGGGCGCGAAGAGGTACTCGAGGCCGGCGAGGCCGCCAGGCAGCGTGAGGCCGCGCACGATGATGATGAGCATCAGGATGAAGAGCGCGGGCATGAGCACCTTGGCGACGCGTTCGATGCCGCCCTGAATGCCGCGGAGCACGACGACGGACGTGATGCCGAGGAAGATCATCATGTAGAGGAAGCTCATCGAACCGTCGGAGACGAAGGCGCCGAAGTGCGTGCCGAGGAGTTCGGGATCGCTGATGAGGCCGCGGCCGATGACGGCGTCGACCATGTACTTGATGCACCAGCCGCCCACGCCCGAGTAAAACGAGAGAATCAGGAAGACCGTGAAGACGCCGACGCCGCCGAAGAAGCCCCAGCCCCTGCCGCAGACCTTGGTGAGCGAGGCCATCGGGCCCTCGCGTCCGGCGCGGCCCATGGCGAATTCGGCCACGAGCAGCGAGATGCCGACGGTGAAGGTGAAGAAGATGTAAGGCAGCATGAAGACGGAGCCGCCGTTCGTGCCCGCCATGTACGGGAACTTCCAGATGGCGCCGAGGCCGACGGCCGAGCCTGCGCTTGCAAGAATGAAGCCGAGGCGAGAGCCCCAGCTTGTGGTGGTTTGGTTTTCAGACATTGGGTTGGACTCCGATCTTGTGCTTTTTGCCCGCCGTTCGCATCGGGTGGCCTGACGGCGGGGAATTTATTGGAATGAGGTCAAATGGACTCAGAAGACGCCGAGGCCCTTGAGCATCACGACGAGGATGAGGATCGGTGCGAAGATGCCGGCCATCACGCGGTAGCTCTTGAGGAAGAAGCCGGAGACGGGCTTGACGAGCGAGAGCTGGTTCACGGTCGTGGGCCAGGCGAGCCAGGCCGTGACGATGGCGAGACCGATTACGCCGATCGGCATGCCGATGTTGGACGTGAGGTAGTCGAAGAAGTCGAAGAAGCTCCTGCCGAAGACCGTCACGTTCGAGAGCGTGCCGAAGCTGAGCGCGCAGAGCGTGCCGAGCACGGCGAGGATCGAGCCCGTGATCGTGACGCCTGCGGGGCGGCTGATGCTGAACTCGTCGTGGAGGAACTGCACGGACATCTCGAGGATCGAGATCGAGGACGTGAGGGCCGCAACGAAGAGGCACACGTAGAAGGTGATCGCGAAGAAGTGGCCGAACGGGAGCTGCGCGAAGACGGCGGGCATCGTCGCGAAGGTGAGGCCGGGGCCGGCGTCGGGCGAGAGGCCGAAGGCGAAGACGGCGGGCATGATCATCAGGCCGCCGAGAATGGCCGAGAGAATCGCGAGGAACACGATCCAGGAGACGGACGACGGAAGGTGAACGCGGTCGCTGAGGTAGCTGCCGTAGTTCATCTGGGAGCCCGAGCCCACGGAGAGCGAGAAGAAGGCGAAGCCCATCGCGTTGAGCAGCGACTCGCCCGTGAAGGCGGAGAGGTCGGGCTTGAAGAGGAATTCGACTCCCTTCATGGCGCCGGGGAGCATGAGGCCGCGCACGATGAGGATGAGCATCATGAAGAAGAGGAGCGGCATCAGGACCTTGGAGACGCGCTCGATGCCCTTTTCAACTCCGAAGTAGACGACGAAGGCGGTGGCGCCGAGGAAGGTGAGGTGCGAGAGCACGGGGGCGACGTCGGAGGAGGCGAAGGACTCGAAGGCGCCGCGCATCATGGACGGATCGTTGATGATGCCGTTGCCCATGAAGGCCTGAATCATGTAGTAGACGCACCAGCCGCCCACCACGGAGTAGAAGGCGAGCACGAGGAAGCCCGTGAGCACGGAGATGTATCCGATGATGCCCGTGAAGGGGCCGCCGAGCCTTCGGAAGGCGCCTGCGGCGCCTGCGCGTACCGAGCGGCCCATGCACATCTCGCCGATGAGAAGCGTAAGGCCGATCGTCACGGTGAAGAAGATGTAGGGGAGCATGAAGATGGAGCCGCCGTTCGTGCCAGCCATGTAGGGAAACTTCCAAATGGCACCGAGACCGACGGCGGAGCCTGCGCTCGCGAGAATGAACCCCAGGCGGGACCCCCATACTGAACGTTCTGTCATTTTTTTGCTTGTATTTCTAATGGTCAAGGCGGTTCTGCTTTCTGGAGCCGGACCGCCGCGGGTTTTGTTTGGGTGCGATGTCGCCGCGGGCCGTCAGACAAGGCCCGAGACGAGCACCACGAGCACGAGGACCGGAGAGAAGCCGATCATCATGAGGCGGAGGAACTTCACGGCGCCCTCGGAGAGAGAGGTGTTTCGCGTGATGTTCTCGCGGATCTGCGGCCAGCATCTGACGCCTGCGAGCCACAGAATGATCAGGCCGCCCACGGGCAGGGAGATGTTGCTCGTGAAGAAGTCGAAGAGGTCGAAGATCGTCTTGCCGCCGAAGAAGGTGACGTCGGAGAGCTTGCCGAACGAGAGGCAGGGCAGGGCGCCGACGACGGCGAGCGCGAGCGTGGAGAGCATGGCCGCGCCCGCACGCTTCATCTTGTGCTCGTCGACGAGGAAGGCGACGACGATCTCGATCATCGAGACGGACGACGTGATGGCCGCCACCGCGATGCACAGGTAGAAGATCACGGCGAAGACCTGACCGAACGGAAGCTGCGCGAAGACGGCGGGCATCGTGATGAAGGTGAGGCCGGGACCTGCGGACGGGTCGAGTCCGAAGGCGAAGACGCTCGGCATGATCATCAGGCCGCCGAGAATGGAGGCGATGACCGCAAGGAACGTGATCCAGAGGCAGCCGTTGACGAGGTTCGAGTTCTGATCAAGGTACGAGCCGTAGGTGAGCATGCACCCGCAACCCACGCACAGCGAGAAGAAAGTGAAGCCCATGGCCTGCAGCAGGGCGCTCCAGGTGAAGGCGTCGGGATCGAACTTGAAGAGGAACTCAAGGCCGCCTATGGCGCCGGGGAGCATCAGGCCGCGCACGATGAGCACGAGCATCATCACGAAGAGGAGCGGCATCAGGAACTTGGAGATGCGCTCGATGCCCTTCGTGACGTCGAGCGCCACGATGAGGCCGTTGAGCAGCAGGAAGAGCCACTGGAAGCCGAGCGCCTGCACGGGATCGGAGACGAAGCTGCCGAAGTGCTTGCCGAGCTCGGCCTGGTCGGTGATGAGGCCCGAGCCCGTGGCCGCTTCAGCGAAGTAGGCGAGCGTCCACCCGCCGATGGCTGAATAGAAGCACAGGACGAGGAAGCCCGTGAGAACGCCGAGATAGCCTGCGGGCACCCAGGCGCGGCCCGCGAGGTTGCGGTAGGCCGTCACGATGCCGCCGCGGCCCGCACGGCCGAGCGCCACTTCGGCGATCAGCAGGGCGGCGCCCACGGTGAATGTCATGAGGATGTAGGGGAAGAGAAAGGCGCTGCCGCCGTTCGTGCCCGCCATGTAGGGGAACTTCCAGATGGCCCCCAGACCCACGGCAGCACCGGCGCTGGCGAGCACGAAGCCGATTCGGCTCGTCCAGGTCTTTCGCTGTTCTCCGGACATAAATACACTCCTTGATCCGCAGTCCGCCCCACAGGGAGGCGCGCGGAAGGCAGAGGCGGTCTTGATGCCGCCTGATTGACTCTTTTATGCGACAGGTCCTCCGGAAGCGGTGTCCAGGTTGCAGTTTGCTCATGAGGCTTCTGCTGTTTTTTTGTCGGACGACGCGCGTGAGGACTTTGCCTGACTGTAAGAATCGTAACAGGTCGGACGGGTTTGCAACTAGGGAAAAAGGCTAAGGTGTCGCCGATGGGATCAAACGGCGGGCAGAGAAAGCGGTGTTTTCGGAGCGGCGCAGGCTCGAAAAACGCAGGGCGCGGGCGCGCCCTTCAGGTCCGCAGGCGGAAAAAACCGGGGATGCTCCTCAATAAATCGTTGCAAACGTGCCTGCGAAAGGGTATCGCTGGAACTCATAATGAAAGAAACGGCATTCGCTGCCGTGACTCAACAAGGAGAACCTCGAATGAAGAAGACCGTTCTTGCCCTCAGCGCAGCCGCCGTCTGCGTCGCATCAGCCGCTCCCGTCCTCGCCGAAGGGCAGAATCCGATGACGGCGCCCGTCCAGATCTCGATGCAGGGCGAGGCGAGCATGACCGTCGCCAACGACGAGGCTGTCATTCTCTTTTCGGCCGAAAGTCGCAGGCCCGATGCGGTCTCGGCCTCGAACGATGCGGCCAGGCGCGGCAACGCGGCGATCGAGGCGCTCAAGCGCTTCAGCGACAAGATCGACGTCGGGACGACGGGGCTCTCGACCAATCCCGTCTATACCCGTGCCAAGGAAGGCGAGGTTTCCGAGATTGGAGCCTGGGAGGCCCGCGAGACCCTGCGCGTGACGGTCCGCGACGTGAGCGTCGTCTCCGACGTGCTCGCCGCCGTCGTCGGCCACATGAACTACGAGGGCATCACCTTCCGCGTCTCCGACAAGGCCGAGCGCGCCCAGCGCGACGAGCTGCTCAAGGCTGCCGTGGCCGACGCGCTCCGTCAGGCGGAGATTGTCGCCGAATCGATCGGTCGCAAGTCCTCCGACGTGAGCGTCGCCTCGGTGCGCATCGGCTCGCACAACGCGGGCGGCCCCCGCTACTACGCGGCGCCCATGATGAAGGCCGCAGGCGCCTCGGCAAACGTCGCGCCTGCGGTGAGCGCGGGCACGACCGAGGTATCGCTCACCGTGACGGTCGAGGCCCGGCTGCCCCGCTGAGCCGAGTTCGTCGCAAGCCCCTGAATCTCCGTGCCGGACGCCCGAAGGGGCGGCCGGCGCCATCGTTGAGCCGAAATCCGCGCACGAGGCGGCTTTTTTCATTAAAATGGGCGCACTTTCCACAAGCTCTCTCCGGAGATCGAATTGAACTCGCGAATCTATCCGCATCCCTTCTTCGCCCGCGAAGGGCGCCCCTTCATCATCGGCACGTTCGCCGTCACGGCCGTGCTCTGGCTTCTCGACTGGAACTTCCTCGCCTTCCTCTCGCTCGTCCTCTTTGTCTTTTGCGTTCAGTTCTTCCGCGATCCGGCCCGTGAACTTCCCACCGATCCGAAGGCCGTGCTGAGCCCGGTCGACGGCCGCGTCTGCAAGGTCCAGAAAGCTCAGGATCCTCTTACCGGCGAGGATGCGATGATGATTTCGATCTTCATGAACGTCTTCAACGTCCACAGCCAGAAGTCCCCCGTCGCTGGTCGCGTCGAGGAGATCGTCTACAAGCCCGGTCTCTTCCTCAACGCCGATCTTGACAAGGCTTCGACTCATAACGAGCGCAACGCCGTTCGCGTCACGACTGACGAGGGGCGAAGCGTGACCTTCGTCCAGGTGGCCGGCCTTGTTGCCCGTCGCATCCTCTGCTATGCCAAGGTGGGCGAACGTCTCGAAAAGGGCGAGCGCTATGGCTTCATCCGTTTCGGCTCTCGCGTTGACGTCTATCTGCCACTCGACGCCGAGATCACTGTTTCGATCGGAGACAAGGTCACCGGCGTGATGTCCACGATCGCGCGTCTCTGATCAGTCAGGAATGTGAACCACTGACAACCGTCCAAAAGAGCCCGTTCGACAGCGAACGGGCTCTTTTGGTTTGGTTGGCATGGGCACACCCTTGAGACACTTCCAATCAGATCTATGAAGGCTGTCCCATTTGAGTGTTTTTTGCCATAATGAACACATGTGTTTCAAAAGCACTCAAAAGGAACGGCTATGTGTATCGGATACGTCCGGGGCGGCTCGTTAGATCAAAACCCAGATCGCCAGATTGAAGAGTTGAAAGCTCAGCAGGTCGTGAAGTTTTTCATGGACAAAATCTCCGGCAAGAATACCGACCGCCCGGAGCTTCAAAAGATGCTTTCCTTCGTTCGTGAGGGAGATACGCTCATTGTGCACAGCCTCGATCGGTTGGCTCGCAATCTCGCCGACATCCTCACGATGGTGCAGGATCTGACTGGCCGTGGCGTCAGTGTTGTCTTCATGAACGAGCGCCTCTCTTTCGATGCGGGGGCCGACGCTTCTCCCACCTCCAAACTGATGCTCTCGATGATCGGGACGTTCGCCGAATTCGAGCGCAATATGATCAAGCGCCGTCAGGCCGAAGGCATTGGAGCGCGGAGTCTACAAGGGGCGGCAACGCTCCGTCACGGACGAACAAATCCAGGAAGTCCGAACCCTGATCGACATGGGCGTGCCGCTCTCGAAAGCCGTCAAGAAGGTCGGCATAAGCCGGACGACGGCCTACAAGTATTTGAACTTGAAACAAGACATATGAGTCTGGATGGGTTCTTTCATCTCAAAAGTTTGCTCGATCCGACGCCACAAAAAACTTACTCCGCTTGCCTTTATGGCGAGCCGCACTTTTTTCGTGAGGAATTGATATGCCCTTCCTTCAATGGGTAAATGACAACGAAGCCCGACGTGCTGCCAAAGCCGTTCCCTTCCGACTTTTGAAAGAAGAAGCCGTTTATGGAGATGCCTCGCAAGCTAAGGACAATCTTTTGGTTAAGGGAGACAATCTTGATGCTTTGCGCGCGCTTATTCCGTTCTATCGCGGCAAGGTGAAGTGCATTTACATTGATCCGCCGTACAACACAGGTAGTGCGTTTGAACACTACGACGACAATCTCGAGCACTCGCAATGGTTATCAATGATGATGCCTCGTTTGCAGTTGCTGAGAGAGTTCCTTAGTGAAGAGGGGTCGATATGGGTATCTATTGATGATGAGGAAGAACCGTATCTTAAAGTTTTAATGAATGAAATCTACGGTCGAAATAATTATGTAGCTACAAATATTTGGCAAAAAAGATATTCAAGAGAAAATCGTGAAGCTATCGGTGATGCTCATGAATATCTACTTGTCTATGCGAAGAATAAGGATGTCTTCAAGACAATTAGAAATCTTGTTCCTATGAGTGAGGAACAAGCAAAAGTCTACAAAAATCCAAATAGTGATCCACGCGGTCGTTGGCGTGGTGTACCTATGACCGCACAAGGTTACAGACCGAATCAGATGTATCCGATAACGGATCCAAAAGGAGGAATTCATTTTCCTCCGGAAGGACGATGTTGGTCCACAATAGAGTCAGAGTTCAAAAACTTGCTTGCTGAAGGGCGTATTTATTTTGGGAAAAATAATAACTCTCAACCAAGTATTATTCGTTATCTTTCTGAAGTTCCAGGAGTTACCCCGTGGACATGGTGGCCTCATGATGAAGTCGGTCATACAGATGAGTCCAAAAAGGAGAGTCTGGCATTGTTCGGAAAGCAAATGTTTGCGACGCCCAAACCTGAAAGGTTGATTCAACGAGTTATTCATATTGCAACGAATCCTGGGGATTTGATCCTAGATTCCTTCCTTGGTTCCGGTACCACTGCAGCCGTCGCGCACAAGATGGGACGCCGCTACATCGGTATCGAAATGGGTGAGCACGCTAAGACGCATTGCATTCCGCGCTTGCAGAAGGTCATTGACGGCGAACAGGGCGGGATCAGCCAGGCTGTGAACTGGCAGGGCGGGGGTGGCTTTACGTTCTACACGCTCGATGAGCCGGTGTTCGATGAACTTGGTCTGATCAATCCGAAGGTTGACTTCAAGACGCTTGCAGCGTACCTGTGGCAGCGTGAAACGAAGGAGCCGTCTGTGCCGGAGTATTCGCCGTATCTCGGTTCTCACCAGGCAACGGCTTATTACTTGCTCTTCAACGGTGTTTTGTCTGAGGATAATCTAGTGGAACCGAATGTCCTGACGTATTCGGTTCTGAAGTCGTTGCTGGAGGACTATCCGTTCAATGGACCGAAGGTGATCTATGCCGACGCTTGCGCCGGTATTTCGGACCATGAACTGAAGAAGCTACAAGTCACTTTCAAGCAGATTCCCTACGACATTATGCAATAAGGATCCGTTATGTCTTTCGAACTTAAGTCTTATCAGAAGCAGGCCTTGTCCGAACTGAGGAACTTTCTGCATGAATGTCGTTCGCATTCGATTGAGGAAGTGTTCACTGAGTTTGCCAAACGCGAAGGGGGCAAGGATCCTGTTTATCACGACATCTTTGGCGAAAAGGTTCCGTGCGTCTGCATTCGTATTCCGACAGGTGGTGGAAAAACCGTGATCGGCGCTTCCGCAATCAAGGTTATTGACGAAGAATGGCGTCAGAGCGGTGCTCCTGTCGTGCTATGGCTTACTCCTTCTGATGCGATTACGACACAGACGATCAAGGCACTTCAGAACGTCGACCATCCGTTCCGGCAAATGATCGACAAGGCTTTCAACCTAGTCAAAGTAGTTGGGATTGGTGAGGTTAATACGCTCCAACCGTCCGATTTCGATGCAGGATGCATTGTTATTGTGTCGACGATCCAGACGTTCAACATTGGCGACACGGACAAGCGTCGTGTCTACGATAACAACGAGGCGTACCAGCCGTACTTTGCAAATGTTCCGGAGGAACTTTATCAAAACCTCGAAAAGATTCGAGAAGAGGATCTTAAGAGGACCGATAAGGACGGCAATGTTCTTGCTACTCCGCTTACTGAGGATAACCTCGGGCAAATCAAGGCATCTCTCGCAAACCTCTTGGCGCTTCATCGTCCTATCGTAATCGTTGACGAAGCCCATAACAATCGTACGGACAAGTTCTTCAAAACGCTTAATCGCATTCATCCGTCCGCAGTTCTGGAACTAACGGCTACGCCGATTCCGAACATCAACAATACGATTTTTCAAGTATCTGCTTGGGAACTGAAGGCAGCAGATATGATCAAGCTTCCGATTGTGCTGCGGGGCTATGACACGGAATGGCAAGCCTGCTTGACAGAATCGCTTTCGTTGCGTACTGGACTTGATCAAAAGGCTCAGGAAGCTGAGGCAAATGGTGACGAGTACGTGAGACCGATACTGCTTATCCAGGCCCAACCCAAAGGAATGGAACCGGGGCCGGAAGTTGTTAAGAAGCAATTGATTGCCTTGGGTGTTCCCGAACATCATATTGCTATTGCAACGGGTGAGCAGAAGGATTTGGAGGGTATTGACCTATTCTCGCGTGACTGTCCTATTACCTGTGTAATCACGATCAAGGCTTTAAAGGAGGGCTGGGATTGTCCGTTTGCGTATGTGCTTTGCAGTCTTCAGAACATTCACAGTGCGAAAGACGTTGAACAACTTCTTGGTCGTGTTATGCGCATGCCGTATGCCAAGAAGCGCTCTGTCGTAGAGTTGAACCGTGCTTATGCATCTGTCGTTTCTAACGACACTTTAACGACGGCACAATGTCTCAAAGATCGGCTAGTTGAATCGATGGGTTTCGATGAGATGAGCGCTGCCCAAATGATCGAAGAAAAGCCGCCGAAGCCGCAGGAAAAGGTGTTTGATGACAGTGAGCTTGATGAGCTTGACGACCTATTTAAAAATCGGGTGAGCACAGTCGTTTACACAGGTAAAACAAAGGAAGAACTTGAAGGTGTCATTGAAGCGGCTGGTCTAAAGGAGGTTGCTTCCGTTGAAGATGTGATTGTCAAAGTCAAGCAAACGACTACTGAAGCCATTGGAGGGGCAGAAATAAAGGAAGCTCCAGGGCGCATGGTTCTTCGTATCTCGCAAAAGGTGACCTCTGAACAGATGGCTCAACTGAGGGAAGCCGTGACGAAGAAGGAATCGAAGCAGAATGCGAAAAAAAATGAAGAGAGTCTCGATTCTCTTCAAAACAAGGTGATCGGGTTACGTGCCAAACAAAATCAGGCTTTGGTTCCAAATTTCGTTCTTCCGCTTCTCTGTTATCGTGATGTGGCAACAGAAGAAGTACGACCAGTATCCGGAACCTCATCCAGAACTTGGATTCCAACTACCACGGGTCTGAAAATTGAATTTTCTCCTAGGGAAAAGGTCTTTCGTGTCGAAATGGACATCGCCGACAGCAATGGCGGTCAAAAACAGGTGTCTGTAAGGACTACGGAGTTCCAGGATTACAAGGAACCGTCACGCCTTTTTAACGCGCAGGTCACGGAATTTGATTTAATTCGTTCGATCAGTCAGGAATTGAAGCGCCCAGATGTCATTTCTAATGCGATGGCTAACTTCGTGCGCAACGTCATTCAAATGCTGAAAACTGATCAACACATATCATTGACGGATATGCTTCGCAATCGTATTGCACTGGCCAAATGCATTCGTCAGGCATTGGACAATGCGCACGAGATCGCGATGCTGGAGACTTACCAGCAACAGTTGGAGCTAGCCTGCTGCGATACGGAGAACGTTCAGACATTCAGATTCGATCCGAATATCTACGAAGCTAGAAGGACATACGATCCAAGCACTGGGCGAGTTTTTGAAAAGCATTATTACCCCGTGATCGACGATCTGCGGCGCGATACGGCGTCGGGTAATGTTGCCGAGGAATATCAATGTGCCGAGGCCATTGAACTCACAGCAGATGTTGATGTCTGGGTTCGAAATATCCCAAACAAGGAGAATGCTTTCTCTTTACCCCTGCCGGGAGGTAAGCATTTCTATCCTGACTTCGTTGCGCATTTGAAGGACGGACGCGTGCTTGTTGTCGAATACAAAGGCGATAGCCTGGTGACGGCGGACGACGCGAAAATGAAAAAAATCGTCGGCGATGTCTGGGAAAAAATAGCGGTGGAAAGGGTCTCTTCCTTATGGCTGTCAAGAAAGATGCTCAGGGGCGTTGTGTCTTCGAGCAAATCGCCGACAAGATTATTCGGTCAGCTTGATCGAGCAGATTTTCCGATAAGGTCGTAGAACAAAGCATTCAAGATTTTGAAAACTTTTATGAAAGAAGTCATGCAAGATTGTTTAAATGGCATGTTTTGGGATGTCGGGGCTCTCTCTTTTGACATTCCATACATCGGAGACAGTAAAAAGGCGGTCTTCATCTATCAGCAAAATCGTGCAGCCATTACATGGAATGCCATGAGCACGTTGGAAAATAATCCAACGACATTGCCTCAAACGATCACGATCTTGAACGGTTACACCGTTGGCGGTCTCGATCAATATGAAATGATGCAGGTCGTCAACTACGGTAAGGCCGGTAAGGAGCTTGTTCGCTTGATTCGTGCTGATGAGTTTGAGTTGAGCGAAGCGTGTGCGTCTCATCTTCACAATTTTGCAGGGAAAGAAGACGCTTTGGTTTGGGGAAGTTTTCGCAATGGAGACGTCGGCATTCAAGGCTGTCAGTACACGCCACCCGATGCGAATAATCTGCCAGAGCTTGCTGCCAGAGGTTTTGAGTTCTTGGAGACGCAGATTAAGGATCCGAAGGAACGAGCCATTGCCGTCTTTCTGTTCATGTCCAGAAGTCAATTTTTCTATGACGCAAACAAGCGGACAGCTTCTATTATGATGAACGGTTGCTTGATGAGAGATGGCTATTACCCAATCACGCTGATGAATCGTGATGCGGAAGAGTTTCATGAGAAGCTGGGACAGTTCTATGAAACTGGCGATGCAAATGACATGATGAAGTTTTTCCAAAAGCAAGTCAGCACCATGTACCCTCCAAAAGAAAAGCTTCCAAAGGTTGAGTAACACATAACGTCGTAGAACGGCAGCCTTCTAGGCTGTTACTTTAAGAGGGCTTTTGAAGAAGGTCCGGCGCGCCCCTCGGCGGGCAAGCACGCCGAAGGCTGTTATCCGCTGAGCACTGCAGTTCTGGAGCCTCTATTTCGGACCGATGGGCTGTATGCCCATCGTTTCTGAGCCTGTTGAGAGGAAAGCCTGAAGTCTTTGTCGGCTCCGTGTGAGGTAAGCTCTCAAAAAATCCGTTGCTTGAATGGGACGGGGTGGGGAGGTGTGCAACAGGGGTGACTAGTGAAAGAAAATGTAAATGCTTCGAGCGTTTGCAAGGCACTCTGGATTGCGTAAAGCGCAATCGTGGCCTTTCTCTGGACAGAAACGCTTTCCAAGGCAGATAAAAACGGGGATGCCATGAGTTCTGGGGGACGGATGTCACGCGGTCTTTACGGTCACAAGACTGGGGGACGGGAAAATCCCTCCTCGAAATCCCTTGTGGATCTGAGTAGAATCCATGGATTTAACAAGGGCGGCTTTCGCCCCGGGCGTAGCGGTCTGAGCTGCACGTCTCCGATCCCTTTTACGTCTTCAAGGAATGCTTCCGACTTCCATCAAGCACGCGCTCGAGAGCACCCGCAGCCTGTACAAGAACTGGCGCGCCGCCGGCTCCGGCCGCATCGCCGCGTCGTTCAATCTCGTCTGCCTGGGCCTTCTCTGGCTCATGGCGCCGCTTGAGTCGGAGCCGCTCGTCTCGCTGCGCCGCAACAAGGCGTTCTTCTATCCCCAGGTCGACTTCAACGCCCCGAAGCTTCTCGATCCCCTGCGCATCATCATCCAGACGGTCTTTCTCCTGGCTGTCCTTCCGCCGCGCGGTCACGGCCCGCGCCTCGTGCGCACGGTCGTCGACATCCTGCGCGCCGCCGGCGCCCTGATCAACCGCGCGGGCGATGCCTTCGGCGCTGCGGCCCTCAGGTGCGTGCGCGCCGTCGTCGACGACAGCGAGGAGAAAAAGCCGGGCGCTCACAGGCTTCCCGGCTGGGTGCCCGCCGTCCTGCTCGTGCCGGGCCTCGTGCTCGCCGCGCTCTGCATCACGCAGCCCTTCAACTTGCACGGCCAGATCGTCTTCCTTGCGCTCATGTTCGTCTCCATGATCGTGCTTATGCGCATCCGCGCGCGGATCACGCTCATGCTGCTTTTCGTCATTTCGTTCGTCGTCTCGGGGCGCTACCTCTGGTGGCGCTGCACGTCGACTGTGAGCACGGGCAACGGGCTCGACCTCTTCTTCGGGATCCTGCTTCTCGTGGCCGAAGTCTATGCGTTCTCCGTGATGGTGCTCGGCTACTTCCAGGTCTGCTGGGTGCTCGACCGCAAGCCCGCCGCGCTGCCCACCGACCGCTCCGTCTGGCCCCACGTCGACATCTTCATCCCGACCTACAACGAGTCGCTCGACGTCATCAAGCCGACGGTTTACGCCGCGCTCAACATGGACTGGCCCGCCGACAAGCTCCACGTCTACGTGCTCGACGACGGCAGCCGCGACTTCATCCAGGCTTTCGCCGAGGCCGCAGGCGCGGGCTACATCAAGCGCGACGAACACAACCACGCCAAGGCGGGCAACATCAACCACGCGATGACCGTCACGCACGGCGAGTACATCGTGATCTTCGACTGCGACCATGTCCCCTCGAACGACTTCCTCGTCTCGACGACGGGCTGGCTCGTCCGTGATCCGAAGATTGCACTCGTGCAGACGCCGCACCACTTTTACTCGCCCGATCCCTTCGAGAAGAACATGCATCTCGAGCGCGCCATGCCGATCGAGAATTCGCTCTTCCACGACTTCATCCAGAAGGGCAACGACACGTGGAACGCCACGATGTTCTGCGGTTCAAGCGCCGTCATGCGCCGCAAGGCCCTTGAGGAGATCGGCGGCATTGCGGTCGAGACCGTGACCGAGGACGCCCACACGTCTCTTAAGCTCAACCGCAGGGGCTGGAACTCGGCCTTCATCTCGCGTCCGCTCGCTTCGGGTCTCTCCACGGAGACCCTTGCGGCCCACATCGGCCAGCGCATTCGCTGGGCGCGCGGCATGATCCAGATCTTCCGACTCGACAATCCGATGCTCGGCAAGGGCCTGACGCTTCCGCAGCGCCTGTGTTTCTTCAACGCGATGCTGCATTTCCTGCACGGCCTGCCGCGCATTATCTTCCTTCTGGCCCCGCTTCCCTACATGTATGCGGACATCTACGTGATCTACGCGACGGCGGCCTCCGTCTTCGCCTACGTGATCCCGCACATGGTGCACACGGCCGTGACGAACTCGATCCTGCAGAAGGGCTACCGCTATCCGTTCCTCGGCGGCGTGTACGAGGCCGTTCTCTCCTGGTACATCCTCATCCCGACCACGGTCGCGCTCATCTTCCCGCACTACGGCAAGTTCAACGTGACGGCCAAGGGCGGCACGATCGGCGAGAAGTACCTCGACTGGCACATCTCCTGGCCCTTCGTCGCGCTCATCGCTCTCAACGCCGTCGGCCTGCTCATCGGTCTTGAGAAGGCCTTCCTCGATCCCGATCCGCAGTACGTGACGCTCGTCATCAACCTCGGCTGGATCGCCTACAACCTGATGGTGCTCGGCGCCGCCATGTCGGTCGCCGTCGAGGAGAAGGAGGCGCACCGCTTCCCGCGCGTCGGCCTCAACCTGCCGATCGTGCTTGAGACCGAAGACGGCGTGCGCCACGACGTGCGCACGGTCGAGTATTCCCAGAAGGAGCTCCGCGTGCGCGTCCTCGACACGGCCTTCGCCGTGCCTGCGGCCGGCGAGCGCGTTGCTTTCGAATTCGCCGAAGAGGCGGGCCCCGTCCGCTTCGAGGGCACCGTCATTGAAAACGGAGAGGGTTGGACGGACATCGCCGTCGACCTTCCCGACATGGCCTGCGAGCGTCGCTGGAACAGCGTGACGTTCTCCCGCCGCGGCATGTGGGCGATGAAGCCCGAGGGCACGGTCGACGACCGCTTCCTCACGGGCTTCCTGATGCTCGGCCGCCATGCGCTCTACGGCTACCGCTCCATGATCGAATTCCTGCCCGGCCGGGTTCTGCCCGCCGTCCGGGACGCCGTTCTCTCCATGCTGCCGCGACAGCCGGCCGCAAGGAAGTCCTGACGGCAAACGCAAACTGAGAAGACATGAAGAATCCCACACTCATCGGAACCGCCGCCGCGTGCCTCATGGCCGCCACGTTCGCCGCTCCCGCCTGGAGCGCGCCCTCTGACGGCATGAAGCCCGTCTCTCAGCTCCAGCCCGTCTGGCGCACAGACGTCACGGGCTCGCGCACCGAAGTCGTTCCCCTCATGAAGCTCGTGCCCGGCGGCAGCGCCGCGGCCGTCAAGCTCACGGGCCTCTCCCGTGTGCAGGCCTTCGACTTCGGCGTGCGCCGTGACGAGGTTGTCTCTGAGGCGACGCTCGACCTGAGCTTTACGCCTTCGCCCGCGCTCGCCCCGTCCGGCTCGCAGATCAACTTCTACCTCAACGGCCGCCTGCAGCGCTCGGTGCCCATCTCGGCCTCGATGGTGGGCAAACCCTCGCAGCTCACGCTCAAGCTTTCGCCCAAGGTGATCGAGTCCGTCAATCAGTTGACGGTCGAGTTCATCGGACACACGCCGTCGGTCTGTGAAAATCCGGCCGACGCCGCCATCTGGCTGGACATCGCGGCCGAAAGCCGCCTGACGCTCGTCAAGCAGCGCGTCAGGCTCGCCAACGACCTCGCGGCCTTCCCCGCGCCGTTCGTCGACACCGCCTCGAACGAGCCCTCCGTGCTGCCGATGGTCTTCACCTCGGCTCCGACCGCAATGGAAAAGCAGGCCGCCGCCGTGCTCGCGAGCATCGTCGGCCGCATGAGCGACTGGCGCGGCGCCGACTTCCCCGTCTTCTACAACGGCACGCCCGCCGAGGGCCACTTCGTCGTCTTCGCGACGAACGAGCGTCGTCCTGACTTCCTGCACGATCTGCCCAAGGCCGACGGTCCGATGGTGACCATCGCCGACGCGCCTGCCAGCCTCTCCGGCAAGATGCTCGTCATTCAGGGCCGCAACGACGAGGACCTCCTCGCCGCCGTGCGTGCGCTCGGCACCGACCGTCCCGTGATGGTGGGCGAGACCTTCCGCGTCAAGAAGGCCGAAGTGCCGCCCGTGCGCGAGGCCTATGACGCTCCGCGCTGGATCAACACCGACGCCGAGATTCCGTTTTCGAAGCTCATGCAGTATCCGGGTCAGCTCTCCGCCCGCGGCCACGTGATGGCCCCGGTGCAGCTGCCCGTCAAGTTCGCGCCCGACCTCTTCATGGTGGGCGACGCCGAGCTCGGCATGCAGATCCGCTACCGCTACGCCAAGCCGATGCCCGAGGAGACCGCCCAGCTGCGCACCTTCGTCAACGGCTATCTCGCCGACAGCGACACGCTCGCGGGCAGGGACGGCCGCGGTTCGCGCACCGTTCAGCTTCCCGCCTTCTACGGTGCCATCTCCGTCGACGATCCGATGGGCGCCACGCTCACCCATTCGACGAGCCTCGGTTTCTCCGTGAGCTACGAGCGCACGATTCAGGGCGGCTCCCAGGACAACTGCCGCTCGGTTTCGCTCATCGGCCACCAGATGGAGATCGAGCCCACGTCCACGCTGACGGTCAAGGGGCTCTTCCACCATGCTGAGCTGCCCAACCTGAAGCTCTTCACGCGTTCGGGCTATCCGTTCACGAAGTATGCCGACCTCTCGCAGACCGCGGTCTTCATTCCGCAGGACGCGAGCAGGAGCGAGCTCACGACGATGCTCAACACCATGGGCCGCATGTCCGCCATGACGGGCGCCCCCGCGATGCACGTGCACGTGACGGGCGACATGAACGATCCCGAGCTTGCCAAGCGTGACATTCTCGCCTTTGCGCGCTTCCCCGCCCCCGTGACCGACATCGACGTCGAGAATGCGGGCCGCATTCAGGAGAAGCTCGTCGAGGCCTTCAGGGCGAAGTCCGCCTCCGTGCAGAAGACGGCCGAAGGTGCCTATGACAACGGTATTGCCGCCATCGTCTCGGCAGAGTCCCCGCTCTCAGGCGGCCGCACGCTCGTGGCGCTCCTCTCCGAAGGCGCGTCCGGCGCCGCCCGTCTCAACGCTGAGCTCGTCAATCCTGCCGGCCTCGGCTCGGTGACAGGTTCCGTTGCAGTCGTCAACGCCGCGGGCGTGACGGGCTTCGACGTCGGCGAGCACTACACCGTCGGCAACCTGCCCTGGTACCACAAGGTCTGGATGACCGTCATCGATCGTCCTGGCGTCCTCGTTGCGGCCGCTCTGTTGAGCGCGCTCTTCGTGGGCTTCGGCATATTCCTCTTCATGCGCTACTGGATCAGGAGCCGCTCCTAATGTTCAAGAAGATGATTCTCTCCACGGCGCTTGCCTGCGCCTTCTGCAGCGCTTCGTCCGCCATGGCCGCCTGGCCCGTCTGGGACGAGTTCCGCAATGACGCGCTCGACAACGGCCGCGTCGTCGACAAGAGCGATGACCGCAAGGTGACGACGAGCGAGGGCCAGTCCTATGCGATGTTCTTCGCGCTCGTCACCAACGATCAGGTGACCTTCGACGGCCTCGCCGCCTGGACCGCCGACAACCTCTCCGGGGGCGACCTCACGAAGACGCTTCCCGCCTGGCTCTGGGGCAGGGGACGCGGCGACAAGTGGGGCATTCTCGACACCAACAACGCCACCGACTCCGACATGTGGATCGCCTGGTGCTTCCTCGAGGCAGGTCGTCTCTGGAAGTCCGAGGAGTACACGAAGAAGGGCATGGCGATGCTCGAGCTCCTCAAGCAGGAGGTCCGCACCGTCGACAATCTGGGCAGCGTCGTGCTGCCGGGCCGCGTTGGCTTTGAGGACAACGGCACGGTCAAGCTCAATCCGAGCTACTACCCGCTCTTACTCTTCAAGCGCTTCGCGCTCGAGGACGCCTACTGGAACGAGGTTTACGAGGGATCGCTTCGCATGTTGCTGAGGTCCTCCCCCGCGGGCATCGCCCCCGACTGGGCGCTCTTTGACAAGGGCGGCCGTCTAGTGCCGCCCAACGGCGACGACTACGAGATCGGCAGCTACAACGCCATCCGCACGTATCTGTGGGCGGGCATGATGTCGCCCGACGATCCCAACCGCGCGATCCTCATGAAGCACTTCAGCCCGATGGTCGAGGCGACGAGGGCGCTCAACATGCCGCCCGAGAAGATCCACACGGTCAATCTCACCGTCAACGACACGGGTCCCTTCGGCTTCGGCGCCTGCCTCATCCCGATGCTCGGAAACGACCGCACCGCGGGCCTCGTGCGCAGCGTGGTCGACTCCGAAAGGCTTTCGGGCGAGAGCTACTACTCGAGCATGCTCGCGCTCTACGGCCGAGGCTGGGATGAAGGCCGCTTCGCGTTCGACGCCGACGGCCGCCTGATCTTTCCGAAGGGACGATAAGACGCATGCAGACCAGAATTGAAAACGGCGCCGGCCCCCGCTTCACGGGGCTCGGCGTCTGGAACGTCTACTTCATCATTGCCTTTGCGCTTGCAGCCTTCGGCTACATCGAGCTCAACCTTCTGGGCAACGCGCTCCTGATGGCCTGGCTCCTGCTGCCCGTCGGCCCGAAGTGGCTGCGCATCCTGCGCGGTACGCTCGGCGTCGCCGCGGCTGCCGTGCTCCTCTATTCGGAGAGCTGGCTGCCGGGCGTCGACAGCATCCTCGCCAACAAGGGCGGCATCGCGGGCTTCTCGCTTCTCTACATGGCCGAGTTCGCGCTCGACTTCATCAACGTGAAGATGGTGGGCTGGGGCCTTCTCGTCTTCCTCGGCTACTTCCTCGTGCGCCGTTACGTGCGCGTGACGTTCTTCACGATCGTCTACTTCCTCGGCGCAGTGACGATGCCGTGGGTGCAGTCGATCCTGCCCGAACGCGCGCCCGTCGTGACGGCCGACGCAGGCGGTCAGACGAATGAGGCCGCCGCGCCCGCCAAGACGGGCAAGGCCGACGCCAAGGCCGTGGGTGAGTGGTACGACGCCTTCCTCGCCTACGAGCACGACCGACGCGCCCGCTTCCCGAACGGCCTTTCCGAGAAGGACACGCCGTTCGACATCCTGCTCCTGAGCATCTGCTCGGTCTCGAACGACGACCTCGCCGTCTCGCAGCTTGACCAGCATCCGCTCTTCAAGGAGTTCAACATCCGCTTCGACTCGTTCAACGCGGCGACGGCCTATTCGGGCCCGGCCCTGCTGCGCCTGCTCAACGGCGCCTGCGGGCAGCCGTCCCACAGCGAGCTCTACGGCGAGCGCCGTCCCGAGTGCGAGATCATGACGAGGCTCGGCACGCTCGGCTATTCGCAGCGCCTGCTGATGGACCACTCGGGCGAGTACGACAACTTCCTGCAGTCGATGCGCGACAAGGCGGGCGTCACCGCCACGCTTGACAACGCGAAGTACCCGACGCGCTACATGGGCTTTGACGACGAGGAAATCGCCGACAGCCTGGCCGTGCTGCGCCACTGGCAGCGCACGCAGGTGAAGTCGAAGGCGGGCCGCACGGCCACGCTCATCAACTTCATCGCGCTCCACGACGGCAACCGCCTGCCCGGCCGCGGCCGCGCCGAGCCCTTCAAGCCGCGTGCTCAGGAGATGTTCGACAACATCCGCACCTTCCTGCGCGAGCTTGAACGCTCCGGCCGCAAGACGATGGTCGTGATCGTGCCCGAACACGGCGCTGCCGTGAGGGGTGACAAGATCCAGGTCCCGCGCCTGCGCGACATCCCGACCATGCGCATTTCGCGCGTTCCGGTCATGGTCAAGTTCGTGGGCCTCAAGGGTATGCCCAACGAGCCCATCCACGTGACGGGCAACACGAGCTACCTGGCGCTCACGTCGCTCATCGGCAAGACGCTCGAGACCGACTACTTTTCCAAGGACGGCGGCACGGTTCCGCTCGAGCAGCTCGTCCATGATCTGCCGCAGACCAACCCCGTGAGCGAGAACGGCACCGTTCAGACGCTCGAATATCAGGGCCGCGAATACTTCCGCCAGAACGGCGGCGAGTGGAAGCCCTACGGCGGCTGATTTCCGAGTCCGCAGACAGAATGACAAGGCCCGCGAACACCTGTGTGTACCAGGGTTGCTGCCGCCGGATTCGCCGTTCAGATTGATGCGAAACGCTTGCTCAGACTGTTCACGTAGTTGAGAATTCTCAGGAATCGGGCCCGTCTCTTTCGAGGCGGGCCCGAGGGGCGGGAGGTGACCGAGGATTATTTGACGGACCAGCGGATGTCGGAGGCGACGCCGTTGTGGACCTCGCCTGCCTTGACGCCGCGGAAGGCGTTTTCGGCCTTGCAGCCTTCCTCGACGGCGGCCTTCACCTTGTCGGCCTGAGCCTTGAGCGAGGCTTCGTCACCCGTGATTGTGACGATGAAGTCGGCGGACGCGGCGATGGAGTTGACCGAGTTGCCGCCCTGGATGTCGGAGACGACGGCGTCGGGGACGGCCTTCTCGATCAGCATGATGCTGCGGGCGGCGGCGTGCACGGCGTTGACGTTGCCGTAGTTGCCGTTGGAGTGACCGCCGGGACCGATGATCGAAACGGCGAGCGTCTGGCCTGCGGCCATGGCGCAGGCGGCCGATGCGGCGAGCAGAAGCGCCGCTGCGGGACGAATGAGCGTACGGATGTTGAGCATGTCGGCGCCTCCTTACTTGAACATTTCTTCAGTGGTTCGGTTGCCCATCGGACCGACGTTGGGCTCGACGACCGAACCGTCGGCGAGGTTGTAGCCCGAGGCGAGCAGACCCATCATGAGGAAGCGGTAGACGCGCTTGCCTTCATCGACGCCGTTGCCCGGGATGCCCCATTCGTACCAGGTGTGGCCGCCGCCACCGCCGGCGTTCGTGCCGACGTTGGTGTTGACGGTCGGCACGCCGACTGCGGCGGGGACGTTGTCATTGAGCGAGGCCGCGCGTTCGGGAACCTTGTCGATGACGTCGATGCCTGCAGTCTTCGAGGCCTGCCAGAGCGCCTGCATGGCGATGTCGTTGTAGTGCGGACGTTGGTAGGCGGGACGGTCGCCGAACCAGACGAGTTCCATCGAGACGGCGTTCTTGTCGCCGGCCTTGAGACCGTACCTGGCGTTTTCGGCATCCATGGCCTTCGTGAATTCAGGCTCGATTCGGGCGCGGATGGCGGAGAGCGGACCTTGCGTCGGACTGCGCATGTCGACCATCAGCGTGCAGGCCGTGGAGCGCTCCTTCGGACCCTCGCACTTGGCGACGCCGACCGTGTAGGTCGTGCGCTCGGCGGACTTGTCGGCGTCCCACGGCGTCTTGAGGCCCGAGATGGCGGCGACCGCACGGCTCATGGCCATGGCGGCGGACGGACGCTTGTCGCCCGGCTTCCAGCCTTCGGGCTCGACGTACTTGATTTCGAAGCGGTAGGAGCCGATGTAGTTGACGATGGCGTCGCCCGGCATCGTGCTGTCGGCGCCGAAGTTGGCGACGATGTTGAGGGCGTTGTTGCCCTTGCCGGCTTCCTGGCTGTAGCCGTAGAGCTGCTTCATGCCGCAGAGGTTGCCCTTGCCTTCCTCACCCGTCGTGCCGCAGACCCAGATGTCGTAGACCGGACGGATGTTGTGCTTCTTCATGAGCTTGGCGGTCTGCATGACGGCGACCGTGTTGATCATGGCGTCCTCGAAGCCCGGCACGTAGATGCGGTAGCCGCCCTTCTTCTTGGCTTCCTCGAGGTCGTTGAAGCGGTGGTAGGCCTTCTTCCATACCTCGTCCTCGATCACCTTGCCGTTCTTGTCGAAGCGGACTTCAAGGGCGAGCGCCTTGAGTTCCTCGCGCGTCTTGACGATCGGGTCGCTCACCTTCTGGAGCTTGACGGCTTCGTACGGGGTTTCGGCCGGCGGCAGGACGCCCGGGTTCACGGTGTCGATGTGGCCTTCAAGGACGACCTTCGGGAGCTGGCCCTTGTAGGAGACGGCGTCGGGACGGGCGCCGTAGGTGCCGGGAATGCGCACGCAGACGTTGTAGACGGGCTTGCCGTCGACGGTCTGAACGCCTGCGCCCTTCAGAAAGCCGTCGGGACGCGTCAGGACGTCCTCGGGGGCAAAACCCCACTCCTCAACGAGGCGGCGGGTGATTTCGGCCTGGCGGCGCATTTCAAAGCGCGACGGGGAGGCGATGCGGGCGAGTTCGAGCAGCGTGTTGAAGCGCCACTTCTGGGCCTCTTCACTCGTGGCTTCGGCCAGAAGCGCCTGCATGGCGGGATCGGCGTGAATGAGGGCTGCGCTCTTGGAGACGCCGTCGGTGATGACGGGAACGGCTGCGGAGGCTGCGAAGACGGCCGAGCAGAGAGCGGCCGCGAGAGCTGTGGGAACGAACTTGTTCAAGGTCTTTCTCCTCTTGAAGGCCGGAGGGCCGAAGGGAGGCGGCGCCGGTCCGGGCGCCGCAGGTCATCCGGCGAACAAGTCGAGTGTAGGTAGCCTGAAGGCGACGTTTCAATTGCGGTTAACGCCTATGGACGGGTTTCGGATGACGGAAAACAAAACGCCCCTGCCGGGGCCTTGTGAAGGGCTCGGGCAGGGGCTGGGGACTCGCAAGTTGAGGAGTTACTTGATCGTCCAGCGGATGTCGGCGGCGAGACCGTCGCGGACTTCGCCGGTCTTGACGCCGCGGAAGGCGTTTTCAGCCTTGCAGCCTTCCTCGACGGCGGCCTTTACCTTGTCGGCCTTGGCCTTGAGAGCGGCGTCGTCGCCTTCAAGAAGGACGCGGAAGTTGGCGTAGGCTGCGATCGAGTTGACGGAGTTGCCGCCCGTGACTGCCGTGACGACGGCGTCGGGAACGGACTTCTCGATCAGCATGATGCTGCGGGCAGCGGCATGCACGGCGTTGACGTTGCCATAGTCGCCGTTGGAGTGGCCGCCCGGGCCGACGATCGAGACTGCGACTGACTGGGAGCCGGCCATGGCGCCGGCGGCCGCGAGGCTCAGAAGAAGAGCGGCGGCGGGACGAAGGATTGTGCGGATGTTCTTCATGATGACGCTCCTCTTACTTGAACATTTCTTCGGTGGTGCGGTTGCCCATCGGGCCGACGCCCGGTTCGAGCACCTTGCCATCGGTCATGTTGTAGCCCGAGGCGAGCAGGCCCATCATGAGGAACCGGTAGAGACGCTTGCCTTCATCGACGCCGTTGCCCGGGACACCCCATTCGTACCAGGTGTGACCGCCGCCGCCACCGGCGACGGTGCCGAGGTTGACGTTGACGGTGGGCACGCCGACGGCGGCGGGCACGTTGTCGTTGAGCGAGGCGGCTTCTTCAGGAACGGCCTTCACGACGTCGATGTCCGCGGTCTTGGAGGCCTGCCAGTAGGCCTGCATGGCGATGTCGTTGTAGTGCGGGCGCTGATAGGCGGGACGGTCGCCGAACCAGACGAGTTCCATCGAGACGGCGTTCTTGTCGCCGGCCTTGAGACCGTACCTGGCGTTTTCGGCATCCATGGCCTTCGTGAATTCAGGCTCGATTCGGGCGCGGATGGCGGAGAGCGGACCTTGCGTCGGACTGCGCATGTCGACCATCAGCGTGCAGGCCGTGGAGCGCTCCTTCGGACCCTCGCACTTGGCGACGCCGACCGTGTAGGTCGTGCGCTCGGCGGACTTGTCGGCGTCCCACGGCGTCTTGAGGCCCGAGATGGCGGCGACCGCACGGCTCATGGCCATGGCGGCGGACGGACGCTTGTCGCCCGGCTTCCAGCCTTCGGGCTCGACGTACTTGATTTCGAAGCGGTAGGAGCCGATGTAGTTGACGATGGCGTCGCCCGGCATCGTGCTGTCGGCGCCGAAGTTGGCGACGATGTTGAGGGCGTTGTTGCCCTTGCCGGCTTCCTGGCTGTAGCCGTAGAGCTGCTTCATGCCGCAGAGGTTGCCCTTGCCTTCCTCACCCGTCGTGCCGCAGACCCAGATGTCGTAGACCGGACGGATGTTGTGCTTCTTCATGAGCTTGGCGGTCTGCATGACGGCGACCGTGTTGATCATGGCGTCCTCGAAGCCCGGCACGTAGATGCGGTAGCCGCCCTTCTTCTTGGCTTCCTCGAGGTCGTTGAAGCGGTGGTAGGCCTTCTTCCATACCTCGTCCTCGATCACCTTGCCGTTCTTGTCGAAGCGGACTTCAAGGGCGAGCGCCTTGAGTTCCTCGCGCGTCTTGACGATCGGGTCGCTCACCTTCTGGAGCTTGACGGCTTCGTACGGGGTTTCGGCCGGCGGCAGGACGCCCGGGTTCACGGTGTCGATGTGGCCTTCAAGGACGACCTTCGGGAGCTGGCCCTTGTAGGAGACGGCGTCGGGACGGGCGCCGTAGGTGCCGGGAATGCGCACGCAGACGTTGTAGACGGGCTTGCCGTCGACGGTCTGAACGCCTGCGCCCTTCAGAAAGCCGTCGGGACGCGTCAGGACGTCCTCGGGGGCAAAACCCCACTCCTCAACGAGGCGGCGGGTGATTTCGGCCTGGCGGCGCATTTCAAAGCGCGACGGGGAGGCGATGCGGGCAAGCTCGAGCAGCGTGTTGAAGCGCCACTTCTGGGCCTCCTCACTCGTGGCCTCCTTCAGCAGGGCCTGCATGGCCGGGTCGGCGTTCATGAGTTCGGCGTTCTTCGCGATCGTGTCGGTGACGACCGGAACGGCGGCGGAGGCCGCAAAGACGGCCGAGCAGATGCTCGCGGCCAGAAGGTTGGGAACAAATTTCATCTTGATTCTCCTCATTTCGGATGCGGGTGGTCGGGGGCGGGGCGTCTCTGTGGTCTGCGCCCTGCGTGTCCGCCGCATCTCGACGGAAGAGTCTAGAAAAAGTTCCCGTTGAGTCCAATTGCCGTTAACGACTATGAAAAGTGTCGCTTATAGGCGAAAACCATTGCGTAGAAAGACGGATGACGGGCATGAAAAACGCCGTCGCTTTCGGGGCGACGGCGTTTGGATGGGGTCGGGTGAGTGTCCGAGGTCAGTGCTGCGTGTCCTCGTGCTCCTCGGCCTCGGCCGCGAGTGCGGCGGCGATGTCGGCCTGGATCGGGTTCGGACGGCCGGTCCACCAGCAGTAGAAGCCGTAGGCGAAGCCCGAGAGGGCGTAGATGCAGAAGAGGACGAAGACGGAGAGCGAGGTGTTGCTCGAGATCACGATGAAGAGAAGCGCGAACACCACGACGAACCAGAACGGGATCGTGCGCACGACGGCGTAGCTCTTGCCGGAGAAGAAGGGCGCGTTGGAGACCATCGTGAGGCCGGCGTAGAGCGTGACGACGGCGGCGATTTCACTCTGGTACGGCAGGAGCCATTCGGGGAGCTTGCCCTCGACGCCGAGCCAGACGAAGCCGCAGACGAGTGCGGCGGCGGCCGGAGAGGGAAGGCCCTGGAAGTAGTTCTTGCTCACGACGCCCACGTTGCAGTTGAAGCGGGCGAGGCGGAGGATGGCGCACAGGCAGTAGATGAAGGCGATGGCCCAGCCGAGCTTGCCGAGACCCTTGAGGGTGTATTCGTAGACGATGAGGCCGGGGGCGACGCCGAAGCTGACGGCGTCGGCGAGGGAGTCCATCTGGACGCCGAATTCGGACTGGGTGTGCGTGAGTCGAGCGACGCGGCCGTCCATGCCGTCGAAAAGCATGGAGAAGAAGACCGCGATCGCGGCGGCGTAGAAGTCGCCGTTCATGGCGGCGATGATGCCGTAGAAGGCTGAGAAGAGCGCGGCAGCGGTGAATGCGTTCGGAAGAACGTAGATGCTCTTGCTTTTGACCGTGCTGAGGCGGCGCTGGCTGATCGAGGCCAGGCTTTCGCGATGGTAGGCGTTGTTGTTGCTCATCTCTTTTGTGATTCGTTCGGTTCGTTGAATGACGCGGGGACGTGGCGCTCCCTGCGTCTGCGCAACGGCGCGAAGGCCGTGGCGGCGGTCCCTTTTTTGAAGCGGAACGCCCGTTTCTCAGGGCGTCTCGCGGTCAATCCATGATCTTAGCAACTTTTGACTGCTTGATCCATGACGCAAAAGGGTGGCGCGTCTGCGGACGCGCCACCCAAACGTAAGTGAACGTTTCCGTTTCGGCGTCAGATGATGTCGACCTTGATGGAGCCGACGCCGTTGACGCCGCCCTCAAGGTGGTCGCCCGGGAACACCTTGTCGGCGCCGCCGCAGGTGCCCGTGAAGATCATGTCGCCGGGCTGGAGCTCCCAGAATCTGGAGAGCTCGACGATCGTCTCAAGGGGCTGGACGATCAGGTGGGACGTGCAGCCGCCCTGTCGCTTCTGGTTGTTGACGTAGAGCCAGAGGTCGGCGGGGGCTGGCATCGGACAGCGGTAGGCGGGGCGCACGTGGCTCACGGGCGCGGCGCGCTCGAAGGACTTGGCGCGCGCGAAGTCGGTGGCGCCCGACGGCAACTTCTGGTCGCCGAGCGTGAAGTCGATGCCGACGCACCAGCCCCAGACGGCTTCGGCCGCCTGCTCGAGCGTGAGGTTTCGGCCGCCCTTGCCGAGGCAGGCGACGAGCTCGATCTCGTGCTTGAGCACCTGACTCTGCGGCGGCATCGGGATTCGGGCGCATTCGCCGTCGGCCACGGGGACCACCGTGTAGCAGTCCTTCATGAAGTAGAAGGGCGTGTCTTTCGTCGCAGCGCCCGGTTCGGCGTAGTTCCTGGCGATGCCGAAGACGCGGCGGATCGGGAAGTAGGAGTAGGTTTCGTCCTGAACGGGCACGACGGCCTGCTGGGGCGGGGCAAAGACAAAAGACATGAAGGGCCTCCGGAAAGGAGATGGAAAAAATTATCGAGGGAAATATAGCAAATGCTTCGCCTCGGGCGCGAGCGGGTGCGCGCAGGAGGCGTCAGGGGTCGTCGACGCCCGCGATGCGGTTGGCGAGCATGGCGACGGCGGCCGCATAGAAGTAGCTGCGGTTGTAGCGCAGGACCGAGGAGAAGTTGCGGGTGCCGATGTACCACTTCGTGGTGCGCCGGCCCTTTTCGTCGAGCTGCGGCAGGTCGACGAGCAGGACAGGCTCGTCGTCGAGGAGCGGGAAGTGCTCTCCCGTGTCGACGCCCGCCTTGCGCAGTCCCTCGACGGTGGCGTGTGCGGCGATGCCGCCCGAGCCCGTCGCGTCGAAGATCTCGGCGTCGGCCCTGACGGGGTAGAGGAGTCCGCGGCCCGCGACCCAGCCGTGGGCCGTGAGGAATCTGGCGACGGAGGCTATGGCGTCGGGCTCGCTCTCGACCATGTCGATCCTGCCGTCCTTGTCGCCGTCGGCGCCCCAGCGGTCGAGCGAACTAGGCATGAACTGGCCGTAGCCGATGGCGCCCGCGAAGCTACCGAGCACGGTGACGGGCTGGACTTCCTGACGCCAGCAGAACTCGAGGAAGTGCGCGAGCTCCTCCTTGAAGAAGGCGGCGCGGCGCGTGTAGTCGAAGGAGAGCGTCATCAGGCTGTCGAGCACGCGGTAGCGGCCCATGTTCCGACCGTAGAAGGTCTCGACGCCGATGACGGCGGTGATGACGTAGCGGGAGACGCCGCCCTTCATCTCGATCTCGTCGAAAATGGCGGCGTTGCGCTCGATGAACTCGCGCCCGCGCAGGATGCGCTCCTGCGTGAGGAAGCCGCGCGCGTAGGAGAGGTAGTTTCTGAAGGGCGGCTTGACGACGTCGGAGCCGGGCTTTCTGATGCCGGGCTTGGGCGTCATCAGGCGCTCGGCCGTTTCCGAGTAGCGGGCGACGGCCACCTCGTCCTTGAGCCACTCGAGCGGAATTCCGTGCTTTTCCGAGATCTGGCCCAGAAATTCGACGACGTCGGGCCGGGCGAGATAGCAGGATGCGGAGGGCGAGACGGTCGACTGGGGCGCCTTCGCCGTATTGGCGGGCGCATCCGCGGCGGGCGCGCAGGCGCAGGCCGCCATGCAGGCGGCGCAGGCGGTCGCGTAGATCGTCATGCGGAGTCGGGATCGTGTCGTCATGAAGGTTGTGCGGTGGATGGGTGACCTGAGGCATTGTAGCAAGGCTCGCCCGACGGGCCTCACCGGCGCGGGGCCGTGTTTCAGGATGGCACAAATTGACGGCGGGATGCCTGCGGGAGAGGCGTCGCACGTGCAGTGCGCCTCGGAGGCGTCGAAGCTGCGGGGCCCGTTCCCGAGCGGTCTCTTTTTCGGGTGGGCCGCCTGTGGTACGCTTTCCGTCATGGGGCGCCTCCCGCAGGCCCGCGCGGACTGCGCGGGCGGGCAGCCCGCATGAACGCCGCCAATAACAAGAACAGGCCATTGCAGATGATCAATCAAACGGACGTCCGCCCGCTCACGGGCTACTTCACGCACGACCGCATCGCCGTGCCCAACCCGCTTCCCGAGGCCCCCGAGCGCCCCGAGAGGCTCGACGTCATCGAGCGCAACATGCTCGCCCTCGGGATGGACGCCCTCGTCAGGGTTCACTATGCGAAGCCCGCGCCGATCGAGTCCGTGATCCTCGCGCACGACCTCGAGTACGTCAGGCGCCTCGAGGCCGCTTCGGCGGGCGATCCCGCAGCGCTTGCGACCTTCGACGCGCCCGACACGCGCGTCGGTCCCGACACCTTCGACGCCGCAATGAAGAGTGCGGGCGCGGTGGTCGAGGCGGTCGACGAGCTCTATGCGGGCCGCATCAAGAACGCCTTCTGCGGCGTGCGCCCGCCGGGACACCATGCGGCGCGCGCCGAGGCTCGCGGCTTCTGCTACCTCAACAACGTGGCGATCGGCGCCTACTGGGCGATGCGCCGCCACGGCGCGAGACGCGTCGCGATCGTCGACTTTGACGCGCACCACGGAGACGGCACCGAGGAGATCGTCGCGAACCATCCCGACATCCGCTTCATGTCGCTTTTCCAGTGGCCGCTCTATCCGCACCGCATGATGGAGCCCACGCCCAGGAACGTCGTCGTCAGTCCCGTTGCCGCAGGCGCCGACGGCGCGGTCTTCACCGACATCCTCGAGAACGTCTGGCTGCCGCAGCTCGAGGCCTTCAGGCCCGACATCATCTTCGTCTCGGCGGGCTTCGACGCCCACGTCGAGGAGCAGATGGCACAGCTCAAGGTGAAGGAGCTCGACTACGCGCGCATCACGCGCAGGCTGCTCGATGCGGCCGACGTCCTCTGCGAGGGGCGCCTCGTGAGCGTGCTCGAGGGCGGCTACGCCGTCAGGAGCCTTGCGCGAAGCGTGATGGCGCATCTCAACATGCTGGTCATGCGCGGACGAACTGCGCGATAAGGAGGAGAACCACATGCCGTTTTTCTCCCGGTCCGCTCTCAAGGACGGCGTCGCGATGCGCGAGGTCTGGTCCTGGGCCGCATTCGACTTTGCCAATTCGGGCTACACGACCGTGGTACTCACGGCCGTCTTCAACGCCTACTTTGTGAGCGTGGTGGCGGGCGACGCCCCCTCGGCGACGTTCCTCTGGACCGTCGTCATCGCGGTGAGCAATGCGGTGAGCATGCTGCTGATGCCCGTCATAGGCACGGTGGCCGACGCGACCGCCACGAAGAAGCGCTGGCTCGCCGTCGCGACCTTCATGGCCGTGGGCGGCACGCTCGGCCTCATGTTCGCGGGACCGGGCACGATCGTCTGGGCCTCCCTCATGATCATCGTGAGCAACGTCGCCTACAACGTGGGCGAGTCCCTCAACTCGGCCTTCCTGCCCGAGCTCGCCCGTGAGGACGCCGTGGGCAAGGTTTCGGGCTGGGGCTGGAGCTTCGGCTACTGCGGCGGCATCCTTACGCTCGGCCTCTGTCTGGGCGTGGTGCTCGGCGGCGAGAAGCTCGGCTACGGGATGGACCAGACCGTGGCGGGCACGATGGCCGTGACGGCCTTCGTCTTCGCGGCCGCCGCGCTTCCGATCTTCCTCTTCCTCAAGGAGAGGAGCGTGCCGCGTCTTGACGCCGCGGACCGCGAGGCCGTCAGGAGCGCCGCCTCGGAGAGCTTTGCGGAGCTGCGCCGCACGCTCGGCTCGCTCGGCGACTTCCGCGACTTCGCCTGGCTTTCCGTCTGCGGGTTCCTCTATCAGTGCGGCGTCTCCGTCGTCATCACGCTCTCGGCCGTCTATGCCGCCGCCGTCATGGGGTTCAAGACCGAGGATACGCTCCTCATGGTTTTCCTCGTCAACATCACGGCCGCCGTCGGCGCCTTCGCCTTCGGCTACGTGCAGGACCGCATCGGCCACAAGCTCGCACTCGCGGGCACGCTCTGCGTCTGGATCGCGATGATCGCCGTCGCCGCCTTCTCGACCGAGCGCTGGCAGTTCTGGGTCGCCGCCAATCTCGCGGGCCTTGCCATGGGCTCGTCCCAGTCCGCAGGCCGAGCCATGGTCGCGGTCTTCGCGCCGAGCTCGCGCCTGGCCGAGTTCTACAGCTTCTGGAACATGGCGCTGTGGCTTGCTGCCATCGTCGGCCCGCTTTCCTACGGCGCCATCACCTGGATCACCGGCAACGACCACAGGATGGCCATCCTCTTCACGGGCCTCTTCTTCGTGCTCTCCCTTCTGGCGCTCGCGCCTGTGAGCATGAAGCGCGGCGCCGAGGCGGCCGCAAGGCTCTCAAAGTAGGACGTCCGCAGCAGGGCGCTCACAGCAGGGTGTCTTCTGCACGAGAGCAGGATAAAAACAGGGCCGGATGCGCGTTGCACGCATCCGGCCCTTCTCAGACCCCCAACAGCGTGCGGGTGGAGATTGCCCCGCTTTGCGGGAAGGCGCTTGGTTCCTTTCCTCGCCGTCCGCTCCGGACGACCCCCGTTGTCCTTGGATGGAGGCGGCGGCGTTTCGCTGTCGTTGAATGTATTGTGCCTGAATTGAGAATGCTTCTCAATATCGTTTGTGGAATTTTTCGAGGAGATTATTCTTGATTTGATCCTGATCAAGAAAGGGAGGGTGGTAAACAAAAGAGGAGACCTCCTTCAGGAAGCCTCCTCTTTGCGAGCGGAAATCAGAGCCCGACTCAGCGGCGGGCCTTGACGGTCTTGCCCTTGTTGAGCTCGAGGACCCTGCGCGTGTCGGCGGCGAGGTCGTGCATTTCAAGCTTGTCGTAGGAGTTCGCGATGATCTCAAGAGCGTCGTCGCGCATGGGCGTGTTCTGGAATTCGCTCACGACTCGCTGCGCGTGCTGGATGGCCGCGACATAAGCGTGTCGAACGTAGTAGTATTCTGCAACTCCAAGTTCATGCTTTGCCTGAGCCAGCACGAGCTGGTGCATGCGGCGGCGCGCTTCGGGCGCGTAGCGGCTGTCGGGGAAGCGCAGGGCGAGCTCCTTGAGGATGTCGAAGGCTTCTTGGGCGGCATTGGCGTCGCGCTCGGCAAGGTCCTGCGCGGCGAGCTTCGCGAACCAGCCGTCGTTTTCATTGAGGGTCGCAAGCGCCTTCAGGTACATGACGTAGTCGCTGTTGGCGTGGTTCGGATAGGCCTGCAGGAAGCGGTCCGCACCCTGAACGGCCTGGGCGGCGTCGCCGTCCTTCCAGTTCGCGTAGATCAGCTCGATCTGGGCCTGCTGTGCATAGGTTCCAAACGGATAGCGAGCCTCGAGCTTGGTGTAATAGTCTTTTGCATCGGTCCAGTTGCTCTCTTCAAGAGCGGCTCGGGCCTCGGTATACAATTTGTCGGCCGACCAGTCCGCCGTCGGATCCTTGTCGAGGGATTCGAGCCAGGAGCAGGAGGCGGTCGCCAGCGTGATGGCCGTCACGGCCATCAGCCTCGCGGCGAGGCGCTTATTAGGAAACTTGAAATTCATGACAAGCAGTTGCGAAAATTCTGAACTTTCGGATTATAACGACCTCCCCGATGCCGGGAACGGCGCCGATGATGACACTTTACCAAGTTTCACGGTGGAAGGGTTCTGGGGAGAACGCCTTGACAAGGTTCTCGCCACCCTGATGCCCGATGTTTCCCGAGCTCGTCTGCAGAAGCTCATCGAGGAGGGAAGCGTCGAGGTGAACGGCGAGGTCGTCCAGAAGGTGCGCCAGAAGGTCACCGAGGGCGACGAGATCTCGCTGCTCGAGGAGCCTCATCTTGACGAGGCGCTCGCCTTCACGCCCGAGGAGGACGTGGAGTTCGACGTGGTCTACGAGGACGATGCGATCATCGTCGTCAACAAGCCCGCCGGCCTCGTCGTGCATCCGGGCGCGGGCAACCCCTGCGGCACGCTGCTCAACGGCCTGCTGTGGCGCTATCCCGAGCTCCGCGAGGTGCCCCGTGCGGGCATCGTCCACCGCCTCGACCGCGACACGACCGGCCTCATGGTCGTCGCCCGCACGCTTGCCGCCCAGACGAACCTCGTGCGCCAGCTTCAGGAGCGCACCGTCAAGCGCGAGTACTGGGCCTTCACGCTCGGCTCCGCCGCTCCCGACTTCGTCGTCGAGACGCCGATCGGCCGCGATCCGCGCAGCCGCACCCGCTTCAAGTGCTTCCCCGGCAGCACGGGCGTGCGCGCCAAGCCGGCACGCACTCGCGCCCGCTGCGTGGGCTGGAGCTCCATCGAGGGCCTGCCCGTCTCCTGGGTCGCCTGCCGCCTCGACACGGGCCGCACGCACCAGATCCGCGTCCACCTCACGAGCGAGGACCTGCCGCTCATCGGTGACCAGGTCTACCGCGGCCGCGCGCCCGGCCTCACGGTCAAGGTCGAGAACGAGCTCGACTTCCACCGCCAGGCACTGCATGCCTCCCGCCTCGGCCTCGACCATCCGGTCACGGGCGAGTACATGGAGTGGTTCGTGCCGCCCGAGGACGACATGATCGACCTGATGGACGAGCTCGGCTTCGGCCCCTGGAACGTTCCGGTCAGGGTCTTTGAAAACGAACGCCTCTGAAGCAGGCACCACAAGATATAGGAGAAGGTCATGGAACTGACGAAACCCGGACTCGACATTCTGCAGCCCGCCTGGAAGGACCGCGCCCCGGCTTCGGTCGACGCGCTCTTCACGTGCCGCGACGGCGGCGTCTCGAGCGGCGCCTACGGCAACGCCGAAGGCATCATGGGCCTCAACGTCGCCCCGCATACGGGCGACTTCGGCGCCTGTGTGCGCATGAACCGCTCCATCGTCGCGCAGCTCGTGCCGTCCGATCCCGTGTGGCTCAGGCAGGTGCACGGCACCGAGGTCGTCGACGCCGACACGGCCGAAGGCGAACCCGAGGCCGATGCCTCCGTCTCCACGAAGCCGGGCGTCGTCTGCACGGTCATGACCGCCGACTGCCTGCCCGTGCTCCTCGCCAACCGTGAGGGCACGGTCGTCGCCGCCGTCCATGCGGGCTGGAAGAGCCTTGCCGCCGGCATCATCGGGAAGACGATCCGCGTCATGCGCGAACGCGCCCCCGAAAGCACGGGTTTCGTCGCCTGGCTCGCCCCGCGCATCGGTCCCGAGGCCTTCGAGGTCGGCCCGGACGTTCGCGAGGCGATGCTCGCCGGTCTCCCCGAAGCCGACCGCGCCTTCACGCAGGGCGAAGGCGACCGCCTGATGTGCGACCTCGCCTTGCTCGCAAAAATGGCGCTCGCCGCCGAGGGCGTCTCCGAGGACGACGTCTTCGACTGCGGCCTCTCCACCTATTCGCATCCGCGCCGCTTCTACAGCTTCCGCCGTGACGGCGAGAAGTCCGGCCGCCACGCCGCGATGATCTGGATCAAGCCCGAAGAGGCCTGATCTCCCGGTCCCGCCGAACAACCGCTTTTACAGGTTCAGACTCCCATGTCCCACAAGATTCCCGTCGTCGGCTTCGTCTCCCTCGGCTGCCCCAAGGCCCTCGTCGATACGGAGCGGATCGTCACCGAGCTCCGCGCCCGAGGCTACCGCATCGGCACGAGCTACCACGACGCCGACATCGTGATCGTCAACACCTGCGGCTTCGTCAACGAGGCCGTCAGGGAAAGCCTTGACGCCATCACCGAGGCGCTCGCCGAAAACGGCCGTGTCATCGTCTGCGGCTGCCTCGGCGGCCGCAAGGAGGCCGACGGCAGCAACTACGTGTTGAACCACTGCCCGAAGGTGCTCGGCGTCACGGGCCCCGACTCCGTCGACGACGTCATCGCGATGGTCGAGACCCATCTGCCGCGTCCCCACGAGCCCTGGGGCGATCTGGTGCCCGCCTGCGGCGTGCGCCTCACGCCCAAGCACTACGCCTACCTCAAGATCAGCGAGGGGTGCAATCACCACTGCACGTTCTGCGTCATCCCGAACCTGCGCGGCGGCCTCGTGAGCCGTCCTGCGGGCGAAGTGATCCGCGAGGCCCGCAACCTCGTCGACGCGGGCGTCAAGGAGCTCCTCGTCATCAGCCAGGACACGGCCGCCTACGGCGTCGACCGCCGCTACGCGCTCGATCTGCGCGCCAATCCGCCGCTGCGCACGCATCTGCTCGACCTCTGCAGGGGCCTGGGCGAGCTCGGCGTCTGGACGCGCCTGCACTACGTCTATCCGTATCCGTCCGTCGACGAGATCGTGCCGCTCATGGCCGAGGGCCTGATCCTGCCGTATCTCGACGTGCCGTTCCAGCATGCGCACCCGCGCGTGCTCAAGGCCATGAAGCGCCCCGCGAGCGCCGAGAAGAACCTCGAGCGCATCGCCGCCTGGCGCGCGGTCTGCCCCGACATCACGATCCGCTCGACCTTCATCGCGGGCTTCCCCGGCGAGACCGAGGAGGAGTTCGAGTACCTGCTCGACTTCCTGCGCGAGGCCAGGCTTGACCGCGTGGGCTGCTTCGCTTACTCGCCCGTCGAGGGCGCCCAGGCCAACCAGCTCCCCGGCGCGCTGCCCGACGAGGTCCGCGAGGAGCGCCGCAACCGCTTCATGCAGGTTCAGGCCGAGATCTCGGCCGAGAAGCTCCGCGCCAAGATCGGCACCGTCGAGGAGGTCATCATCGACGAGTACGACGACGAGGCAGGTCTTGCCATCGGTCGCACGAAGGCCGACTCTCCCGAGATCGACGGCAAGTGCTATGTTGAGACCCTCACGCCCTACAAGCCGGGCGACTTCGTGAAGGTCCGCATCACGGGCAGCGAGGAGTACGACCTCGTGGGCACGCCCGAAGACGAGGTTCAGACGAGCTGATTCGTCCGAAACGCATCACGCAGAAGGCTTCGAGAGCCCAGGAAACAGGCGCTCTCGAAGCCTTCGTCGTTTTCGGACGACGGGCGCGGAAAAAAAGTGAATACATCTTTCGGCGTAATTTGGAAGTAGTCGCCCGGAGGGGGGCAAAAACTTCAATACAATGTCCGTTCCTCTGATTTCCGCCGTTTCAGGTCAGGCTCCTCCGAGCCAGAAGCTGCGGCCGGTTTGGAAAACGACGCCTCGTCCGAGGACGCTTTCCAAACGGGCCTCGCCCACAGTCATTCAAACATTCCGGAGCTTCCCATGACCGACAACAGCGCACTGCGTCCCGACGCACTCACCCCGAAGGAAATCACCGAAAAGGTGCTCGGCCTCGGGGTAACCAAAAGCAGCATGGATCTGCGCACCCAGCTGCCCCTCACCGTACTCGCCGGCTTCTACATCGGGCTCGGCGGGCTCTTCTGCACGCTCTTCATGAGCGACTCCACGCTTCCCTTCGCAGTCCAGAAGTTCATGGGCGGCGCCGTCTTCTCGCTCGGCCTCTACCTCGTGCTCGTCGCGGGCGCCGAGCTCTACACGGGCAACACCATGCTCGCGGGCGCGGCCGTCGACGGCCGCATCAGCTGGGGCGCGGCGGTCATGAACTGGGTGCGCGTCTGGCTCGGCAACTTCGTCGGGGCCCTCGCCCTCGTCACGCTCGTCTACTTCGCGCACGTGGCCGACACGGGTCCCATGGCCAAAGGCATGATGAGCATCGCCGCCGGCAAGCTCTCCGCCGACTGGACGACGATCATGGTCAAGGGCATCCTCTGCAACCTGCTCGTGTGCCTCGGCGTCTGGGTGGGCTATGCGGGCCGCACCGTCGTCGACAAGGCCGTGGGCGTCGTGCTTCCCGTCTCCGCCTTCGTGGCGCTGGGCTTCGAGCACTGCGTGGCGAACATGTACTTCCTGCCGCTCGCCTTCGTCCTCAAGCTTTCGGGCTACGCGCCCGAGGGCGTGCCGCTCGACGTGATCACGATCGAGAACATCGTCAAGAACCTCTCGGCCGCCACGGTCGGCAACACCATCGCGGGCGTCGTTCTCGTCCTCATGTACTGGGCCGCCTTCAGAAAGCGCGCCTGAGCATCCTGAAACGGCTTCCCGAAGCCGCCGTCGCCCGCGGGCACGGCGGCTTTTTTCAGGCCTGAAGCGGGTGCCGCGCGGGCTCGCCCTGCGGAAAATGCGTATTTCCGCTCGCACGGTTCCATGCGGTATCATCAACAGGTTATTCATGACTCCGCGAAACGCCCGACGGGCTTCGCGGGCCTGTTCGGAATTGACTGATGTTCAGAAAAAGCATGCTGGCGGGCGCAACGGCGCTTGCAATCCTCGGCTTCGCCGTTTCGGCGCAGGCCGTCTCGCTCGGCGACCTGACTGTCGAAAGCAAGCCGGGTGAGCCCCTTGAGGCCCTGTTGGAGATCAACGACCTCGATCTGACGATCTCTCCGCTTCTCGTTCGCGTGGCGCCTCCCGCCACCTACCTGCGCGAAGGCGTGAACTGGCCCTCCCAGGTTCAGGACCTCAAGCTTGCGCGCGACGGCAGCAACGGCACCGTGCGCCTGCGCCTCTACGGCGAGCAGGCCCTTCAGTCAGGCAGCTTCCCGCTTCTCATGGAGATGAACGCAGGCGGCACCGTCACCGTCCGCGCCTATGAAGTGCAGACGAAGGACGACTCATTCGTCGTGACGCCTTCGGCCGAACGCACCACCGTCAAGGGCGAGCCCCGCCGCGTCTCCCCCGAGCCGCTCGTCGTGCCCGGGGAGCCTGAGGCCGCTCAGGACAATCAGGAGGCGAAGAAGGAAGGCAGGTCCGGGACGAAGTCCGAATCCAAGGCCGAATCCGGAGTCGCAGCACCCGCCGTGAAGGCGGCCGCCGCCCCGAAGAAGGAAGTCTCCGCCGCCTCTGCCGAGAAGCAGGGGAAGGTCCGCCGCAAGGGCCGCTATGCGCCCAACGTCGTCAAGGAATACGTGGCGCTCAACGGCTTCGACGCCTCGCAGCCCTTCCACGTGCAGCAGGACATGACCCTCTGGTCCGTCGCCTCGCTCTACTGGCCGAGCTACCGAGGCGCCACGCTCGAGCAGCTCGTCATTGCATTCCGAAACCTCAACCGCACCGCCTTCGAGGAAGGTGATCCGGGCAGGCTCGAGGCCCGTTCCGTCCTCAATCCGCCGACGCTCGAGGAGGTTCTCGCCATTGATCCCGTCGCCGCCTTCCACGAAGTGCACGGTGCGGACACGGCCATTCCCGGTCCCACGCAGAATCTGATCGACGCCCAGCGTCTCTCCGGCGAGGCCGCCGCCAAGGTGGCCGACGCACAGGACCGCGAGCGCACCGCAGGCAAGGCCCCCGAGGTCGTCGCCGAGGCGGGCCAGCAGGCCCTTGAGGAGGAGAAGGCCGAGGCCGTCAGGGAAGAGGCCGAAGCCGCCGAGGCGCGTGCCCAAGCAAAGGCCGCCGAAGAGACCGCGGAGAAGGCTGCAGCCGCAGAAGCTGCGGCCGCTGAAAAGCCCGCCGAGTCCGACAAGCCTGCAGAGCCCGCCGCCGATGCGCCCAAGGCCGAGCCCGTCAAGACCGAGGCGCCCGCTCAGCCGGCTGATGCCGCAGGCTCCGGCGGCACGAACAACATGCTCCTCTGGGGCGTCGGCGCCCTCGTTCTGGCGCTTCTCGCCTTCCTCGGCCTTCGCTCGCGCAAGCGCGAGGAGGCTCCCGTCGAGGAGAAGAAGCCCGTTGCCGTCCAGATTCAGAAGGATGTCCCGCCAACCTCCGAAGCCCAGCTCAAGGCCGTCAGCACGACCGTTGACGAAGCCGTGAAGAACGGCACGACCGCCGGCGCCATGGGCGCGGGCGCGATGGCCTACGCCATGGCGCAGAAGAACGAGACCCGGAATTCCGAAAAGGCTCTGAAGTTCGAAGGAACCGGGGCCCCGGCCGACCAGCCGTGGCTCGAGCCCGATGACGACGAGCTGCCGCCGCTTGACGAAGAGGAGAAGGGCCCCGTGCTCGGCGCCTCCAGGCAGGCCGCCGCCGTTCTCGAGGGCGTCTCGCTCGACCTTGACGATGCGGTCGCCCCCGCTCAGACTTCCGCCCCCGCCGCCGCTCCTGCAGCTGTCACGCCTGCTCCCGCGGAGCAGAAGCCCGCAGAACAGCCCGAGCCCGCGGAACCCGAAACCGACAAGGAACGTGCGCTTGCCAAGGCGCTTGACGCCAAGCTCAAGCTCGCCACGAGCTTCGTGAGCCTCGGCGCCGTGGACGAGGCCCTCGAGCTTCTCCAGGAAGTGAAGCGCCGCGGCGGCGACGAGCTTCGCCATCGCGCCGAAGTCCTTGAAGAACGCATCAAGACTCAGACGGATCCGAAGTGAAGATAGCGCTTGGCATTGAATATCGCGGCACGGGCTTCAACGGCTGGCAGATCCAGCCCGACTGCCCGTCCGTGCAGCAGGCGCTTGAGGATGCGCTTGAGACCTTCCTGCAGGTGAAGACGCCGACGATGTGCGCGGGGCGCACGGACACGGGCGTGCACGCCATGCAGCAGGTGGTGAGCATTGAGACGCAGGCCGACCGTCCCGAGCGCAGCTGGGTGCGCGGCCTCAACACGTACCTGCCGCCCGGCGTCGCCGTGCGCTGGGCAAGGCGCGTCGACGACGACTTCCACGCGCGCTTCTCCGCACGCTCGCGCACCTACGAGTACTGGATTTACAACGATCCCGTGCGCTCTCCCATTCTCGACGATCTGACGGGCTGGGTCTTCCGCCCGCTCGACGTCGAGCGCATGCGCGAGGGTGCCGCCTGCCTCGTGGGCGAGCACGACTTCACGAGCTTCCGCGCCTCCGAGTGCCAGGCCTCGGGTCCCGTGCGTACGATCCGCCGCCTCGAGCTTGAGCGCCGCGGCCGCCTCATCGGCGTGCGTATCGAGGCCAATGCCTTCCTGCAGCACATGGTGCGCAACATCGTGGGCACGCTCATCTACGTGGGCACGGGCCGCGAGAAGCCCGAGTGGGTCGAGGAGGTCCTCAAGGCTCGCAGCCGCGCCGCGGCCGCGCCCACCTTCAGCCCGAACGGCCTATACCTGATGGGCGTGGGCTACGAGGATCCGTCCATTCCCGCCGCGGGGCCGAGTCCCTTCGGCTGGGAGGATCCCGAGCATCCTTCCGCTAATCCGTGAAGCCGATGCGGGGCGCGCCTTTGGGATTCCTCCCGGGCGATATAATTGGCGCAGTTTTGAAACGGTCCGTCCCCGCCGTCGCACGGCAGGGAGCGGACGAACCTGAAATGAAGAGCTTATGAGCTGGATTACGCACATTCTCCCCAAGATCAAGCGCGAGGACGACAACGAGCGCAAGCCGAGTCCGATTCCCGAAGGCGTCTGGACCAAGTGTCCGGGCTGCGAGCAGCCGCTTTACACGGAAGAGCTCCGCGCCAGCCTTCAGGTCTGCCCGAAGTGCGGCTACCATCACCGCATCGGCGCCCGCCAGCGCCTTCTCGCCTTCCTTGATCCCGAGAGCGCCGTCGAAATCGCCGCCAACGTGCGCAGCGTGGACCCGCTCGGCTTCGTCGACAGCAAGCCGTATCCGAAGCGCATCGCCGCGGCCGAGGCGGCCTCGGGCGAAACCGACGCGCTCATCGCGATGTCGGGTACGCTGCGCAGCCAGCCGATCGTCGCGACGGCCTTTGAGTTCCGCTTCCAGGCGGGCTCCATGGGCAGCGTCGTCGGCGAGCGCTTCTCCCGCGCCGTCGACGAGGCGATCCGCCTGCACGCGCCCTTCGTGTGCTTCGCGGCTTCGGGCGGCGCCCGCATGCAGGAGGGCCTTCTCTCCCTCATGCAGATGGCCAAGACGACGGCCGCCATCACGCGTCTGCACAAGGCCGGGCTCCCCTTCATTTCGGTGCTCACCGACCCGACGATGGGCGGCGTCTCCGCCTCGTTCGCTTTCATGGGCGACGTCGTGATCGCCGAACCCAAGGCCCTCGTGGGCTTTGCGGGCCCGCGCGTCATCGAGCAGACCGTGCGTGAAAAGCTCCCCGAGGGCTTCCAGCGCGCCGAGTTCCTGCTTGCCAAGGGCCAGATCGACATGATCGTCGACCGCCGCGAGATGCGCTCGCGCATCTCCTGCCTCACGCAGCACCTGATGCGCAGGCCGCCCGTGGCGGGCGCCTGACGCACGGCTCTCCCGACCCGCACGCATTTTCGAGCCGCCCGAGACGAGCGCAGGACGCATCGTTCGGACGGCTTTTCCATTTTCCAGACTGGAGATTTCCTTTCATGTTTGATGCCAAGACCCTTGACGCGTGGCTCACGCACATCGAAGTGCTGCACTCGAAGCCCATCGACCTCGGACTCGATCGCATGAAGACCATGGTCGAGCGCATGGGGCTCGACTTCTCGTCCCGAACCGTCATTACCGTGGGCGGCACGAACGGCAAGGGCTCGACCTGCGCGATGCTCGAGAGCATCTACCGCGCGGCGGGCTACACGACCGGCATGCACACCTCGCCGCACCTCATCCGCCTCAACGAGCGCTGCGTCGTCAACGGGCGAGAAGTAGACGACGAACGCCTCATGGACGCCTTCCGCGCAGTCGAGAAGGCCCGCGGCGACATGACGCTCTCCTACTTCGAATACACGGCGCTCGCCATCCTCAGGATCTTCCGCGAGGACGACCTCGACGTCGTGATCCTCGAGATCGGGCTCGGCGGCCGTCTTGACGCCATCAACACGATCGACTCCAACGCCGCCGTCATCTCGACGATCGGCATCGACCACGTCGCCTTCCTCGGCGACACGCGCGAGGCGATCGGCCTCGAGAAGGCTCACATCTACCGTCCGGGCTGTCCCGCCGTCTGCGCCGACGCCGACGTGCCCGCCACGGTGAGGAATCATGTCGAGCAGATTGGCGCGAAGCGACTCTTCGCGGGCGAGGACTGGACGGTGAAGGTGAAGGAGAACGGCACGTTTACGTTCGCTCAGGGCGCGACGCTCTTCGAGGACCTGCCCGAGCCCGCGCTCGCCGGCGTCAACCAGTACCGCAATGCGGGCGGCGTCCTCTCCGTCATCGCCTCCCTGATGGACCGCGTGCCCGTCACGCTCGACGACATCCGCACGGGCCTGCGCCAGGTCCGCCTGACGGCCCGCTTCGAACTCATCACCACCGATCCCGTGCCCACCGTCATCGACGTCGGTCACAATCCGCAGGCGGCCGAGGTGCTCCTCACCAACGTCGTCCGAAGCCGCAGGCCCGATGAACACACGATCGCCGTCTGCGGCATGCTCGCCGACAAGGACATGGCGGGCGTGACGCACATTCTTGCCGACGCCTTCGACGAGTGGCACGTTGCCTCCCTCACGGGGCCGCGCGCCGCCACCGCCGCACAGCTGCACGAAGCTATGCTTACGGCGGGCGTCGAGCCCGGCCGCATCCTCGAGCACGCCGACGTCGCGCAGGCGCTCGCCGCCGCGCGCGAGAGCGCCGTAAAAATTGCAGGCGGCGCAGAATCGGGCGCGGAACAGGCTGTTAGAATCATTGTATTCGGCTCCTTCGTCACCGTGACCGCCGCGCTCGAAGTCTTCGCAGGGGAAGGCATCGCTCGCTGATGCAGCGAAGGACCGGAAGACCCAACACCACCTGAGGGGCCACACGCCATGCAGTTTCCCAATCCGTTCAAAAAAGAGAAGCCGGCCGAGCAGGCCGCCGAAGCGCCCCGCATCGAGCCTCAGCTCGGAGGCGAAGGCGGAGAGCCCTCCCCCTGGGATGTCCGCGAGGATCCGCCTGCCTTCAACGTCGTGGGCGAGGAAAAGCCGCTCGTCGAGCCCGAACGCGCTGCCGAGCCCGTTCCGGAGTCCGTTCAGACTCCCGTTTACTCTCCCGCGGCGCCCGCAGCATCTGCGGCCCCTGTTGCACCCGCTCCCGAGTCTGCGCCGCGCGGCTCCCTGTTCGTCGAGCCGAAGGCTCCGCAGCCTGCGGCCAAGATCGAGCCGCGCCTCGCGCCCCGCGCGGCGGATGCCGCGCCCGAGACCCGTCTCGTGATCGGTGAAATCGGCAGTGCGCCTTCGCCCGAGGCGCCGCGGCGTCCTGCGCCCGAACCCGAGGCCGCCGCGCCCGCAGGGGACGAGGAGCCGACGGGGAAGAAGCGTCTCAGGATGCCTGCGTTCGGATTCATGAAGAGGAAGGCCGCGCCGCTTTCCGACGAGGTCGAGGACGACGTGCCCGACGAGGAGATCCTTGTCCAGCGCCAGCGCACCCGCTACAGGCTCGTGGGTGCCGCCGCCCTGATGCTCGGCGTCATCGTCGTCTCGCCGCTTTTGCTCGACAGGGAGCAGGACGTCAAGCCGCCCGTCTCGACCGAGATTCCGGCCGTGCCCGAAACGGCGAGGACGACGCTCAACGCCCTGCCCGGCAGTTCGGGCGACGTCGACGTGACGGCCAACGGCGCCGCCGCGGAGCAGTCCACCTCCAGAGCCAACCTTGCCAACGAGGCTCGCCAGCCCGTGAAGACGGAGCCCGCGCCCAAGGCCGAGGCCGCCAAACCCGCGCCTGCGCCCGCCGCCAGGCCCGAGCCCAAGAAGGCCGAGGAAAAGCCTGCAAAGAAGAGCTCCGCCACGGACGGCAAGGGTTTCTACGTTCAGGTGCTCGCGACGAGCAGCGAGCGTAATGCCGAAAAGCTCGTCAAGGAGCTTTCCGCCAAGGGCTATCCGGCCTACAAGGTTTCGGTGAGCCAGAAGGCGGGCACGCTCTGGCGCGTGCGCGTGGGCAACTACGCGACCCGCGACGAGGCCCGTGGCGTTCAGGGTACGCTTGTGCTCGACGGACACACGGGCCAGCTCATCGTCGGCAACAATCCCTAGGCGCTCGCCTGCGCGTAAACGCCTGAGGGGCGGGATATCCCGAACGCCCGCCCCCATTCCTGCTATAGTAACGGCTTCATCAATTCTGCAGCCTTTTTCAAGATGACTGAAATCGACTGGATCATCTGTGCCCTGCTCGTTCTTTCGACGGTGGTGGGCATCATGCGCGGCGTCATCCGCGAAGTGCTCTCGATCGTCGGCTGGGTGGCCGGCTTCATGCTGAGCATGAGCTTCGCGGGTGAAATCGCCGACCGCATTCCGCTCGATAGCATCGGCTACATTCCGCGCGTGATCATTGCGGCCGTTCTGATTCTTGTGGCCTGCCTCTTCGTCGTCGGGCTCTTCGGCTTCATTCTGCGCAAGATGCTCGAGGTGGCTGCACTCACCTTCGAGGACCGCATCCTCGGCGCGGCATTCGGCTTCGTGCGCGGCATCATCGTTGTGGCCGCCTGCGTGTTCTTCTTCGGGCTGTCGCAGTCGCTCAGCTCAAGCCGCATGTGGCAGCAGTCCGTCATGATCGGACCTGCCGAGACCGTGATCGAGTGGTCGATGCCCTACATGCCCGAGTGGATTCGGGCGCTCAGAGGCACGAAGGTGACGGGATTGTGACGTATTTCATCAAGGGGACCTTGCACATGCATGGTCCCCTTGGTCGTTTTTAGACGACTTTTTTTCTCTCAACTCTCCTCAATCACAGCCTGCCGCCGATCCCTCGTTGGTGCGGCACGGGCTAAAGGAAAAACAAGCATCATGTGCGGGATTATCGGCCTGATGTCCGACACGCCGGTCAACCAGCGTGTCTATGACGCGCTTCACCTCTTGCAACACCGCGGCCAGGACGCCGCCGGCATTGCGACACTCGACGGCCTTCAGTTTCACTTCTTCAAGGGGCTCGGCCTCGTGCGTGACGTCTTCCGCACGCGCAACATGCGCGACCTGACGGGCAGCATCGGCATCGGCCACGTCCGCTACCCGACCCAGGGCAACGCGACGTCGCCTGACGAATGCCAGCCTTTCTACGTGAACGCGCCGTTCGGCATTGCGTTCGCGCACAACGGCAACCTGACGAACGCGGACGACCTGCGCCGCGAACTCTACGACACGGACCGCCGCCACCTCAACACGACGAGCGACTCCGAGGTTCTTCTCAATGTGCTCGCCTCCGAGCTCTCCCGCGCCACGAGCGAGGGCCGGCGGCTGACGAAGACGGCCGTCTTCGACGCGGTTCGCGCGCTGCACCGCCGTGTTCGCGGCTCCTACGCCTGCGTCGCCGTGATCGCGGGCAAGGGCATGCTCGCCTTCCGCGATCCCTGCGGCATTCGTCCGATCTGCTGGGGCTCCAACAAGCTTGAGAACGGCTTCACGGAGTACATGGTGAGCTCCGAGTCCGTGACGATGATCGGCCTGGGCTTCAAGACCGAGCGTGACCTTAAGCCGGGCGAGGCCATGTGGATCGACCTCGAGGGCAACGTCTCGTTCTCACAGTGCGCCGACGAGCCCTCGCTTCATCCCTGCGCCTTCGAGTTCGTCTACTTCGCCCGTCCCGACTCCACGATCGACGGCATCAACGTCTACGCCGCCCGCCTGCGTCTGGGCGAGATCCTCGCCGACCACGTGAGGGAGGCCGTCGACCTCAAGGACATCGACGTCGTGATGCCGATTCCCGACAGCGCCCGCCCGTGCGCCCAGCAGCTCGCCCAGGTGCTCGGACTGCCGTATCGCGAAGGCTTCATCAAGAACCGCTACATGGGCCGTACCTTCATCATGCCCGGCCAGACGGTCCGCAAGAAGAGCGTGCGCCAGAAGCTCAACGCCATGCCCGTCGAGTTCGAGGGCAAGAGCATCCTGCTCGTCGACGACTCCATCGTGCGCGGCACGACCATGACCGAAATCGTGCGCATGGCCCGCGAGGCCGGCGCCGTCAAGGTCTTCGTGGCCTCGTCCGCCCCTCGCGTCATGTTCCCGAACGTCTACGGCATCGACATGCCGACGCGCTCCGAACTGCTCTGCGGCGACGGCAAGAGCGCCGAGGAGGTCGCGAAGATCCTCGGCGCCGACGCCGTGATCTACCCGCCCGTCGAGGACCTCAACAAGGTGCTCTGCGACATGAACCCGTCGGTCGAGTCCTTCGACTGCTCGTGCTTCGACGGCCGCTACGTCACGGGCGACATCACGCCCGAATACCTTGACGCACTCGACGCGAAGGCCGCAGCCGCCAAGACCGGGGTGAAGGCGGCGGGCTCCGACGACTGAAGCAGCCCGAGCCTGCGCTAAAATCGGCACGCATCCGGCACGCACGGAGCGTGCCGATTCTTCATGGAACACCACATTCAGGAGGTCCGACATGCACGACCGCAATTCCGAAGGCTTCTCGACCATCACTCCCGAGGAGGCCAGAGCCATGATCGACGACGGCGACGTCGTCATCCTCGACGTGCGCGAGCCCTCGGAGTTCGCCACGGGCCACGTGCCCGGCGCCATCAACGTCCCTCTGGGCGAAATCCGCATGGGCCGCACGCTTCCCGAATGCCCCGATCTCGACAAGACCGTCCTCATCTACTGCCGCTCGGGCCGACGCAGCGACATCGGCGGCAGGATCATGGCGGCGAGCGGCTACCGCGACGTGCGCAACTTCCTCGGCGTCATCCAGTGGCCCTACGAGCTCGTGCGCTGAACGCCGCCTTCGAAATCCGAGGGCCGGCGGATTCGGATTGCAACATTGGGCAGGGGACAATTCCTATACGAAAATCTATATTCAGCTGTAAAATTTTCTACAAATGAGCCGCCTCTCCTCAGACCCTGAGGCGGATGACGTTTGGAGAAGTCCCGATGGCCCGAACTCTGTACCGGAAGATTCTCGACAAGCACGTGGTGCGCGCGATCGACGCGAACACCGTGCTGCTCTATGTCGATCTGCATTTTGCGAACGAATACACGAGCCCGCAGGCGTTTGCGGGCCTCGTCGAGCGAGGCGTGAAGGCGCCCGTTCCCGACGCGCACCTCTGCGTCGTGGACCACATCATTCCGAACGCGGACGTCACGCCGCGCGTCATTGCCGACGCGGCCTCGCTGCGTCAGGCCGAAACGCTTGAGGCCAACTGCCGCCGCAACGGCATCGACGCCTTCTACGGCGCGAATGACCCGCATCAGGGGATCGAGCACGTCGTGGTGGCCGAGCAGGGACTCGTGCGTCCCTGCATGGTCGTCATCTGCGGCGACAGTCACACCACGACCCACGGGGCGCTCGGCGCCCTCGGATTCGGGATCGGAACCTCTGAAATCGAGCACATTCTTGCGACGCAGACGCTCGTCTATCGTCTGGCGAAGACGATGCTGATCCGCATCGACGGCGATCTGCCCGAGGGCAGCACGGCCAAGGATCTGGCGCTCACGGTGCTTCGCACGATCAGCGCTCGCGGTGCGCTCGGTCACGTGGTCGAGTATCAGGGCAGCGCGGTCGACGCGCTTTCGATCGAGGGCCGCATGACGCTCTGCAACCTCACGGTCGAGGCGGGCGCCCGAGTCGCCCTGATCGCGCCCGACGAGAAGACGACTGCGTGGGTCGAGGCCCATGTGCCCGATCTTGCGGGAGAGGAGCTTGAGGCCGCCCGCAGCTTCTGGCGGACGCTCGCGCCCGACGAAGGCGCCGTCTACGACCGCACGGTGACGATCGACGCTTCGAGCGTCAGGCCGATGGTCACTTGGGGCACAAGTCCCGACCAGTGCACGGCGATTGACAGAACCCGTGCGCCGCAAGCCTCTCATTTCAATGGGAGGTAAGGCGCACAAAGTTTTCGAACGTGAAGTAACATTGCCTTATGCGCACCTCCACCTCTTCCTACATCGTCGAACTTCCGCT
>OGMO01000068.1_pt1 | contig 97121 bp, 88 predicted proteins | sample 1573241 | NCBI WGS metagenome assembly OGMO01 (sample SAMEA2581896, study PRJEB24529) | metagenome | biome: Human gut stool | place: China | collected 2011 | reverse complement strand
CCCAGCTCCATGGCTCACAAAGGAAATCATATTTGTCTGCACCGTTTTTCTTTCAGTTACGTTATGGATGACTTGTGAGAGGACGCTTATACATGCCCAATCAATGCTACGAAGCACACCACAAAATCTGCAAGTTGCGTTATGGAACTCACGGTTATGGTAAAAATCATGGTATTGATCAATAGGGTAATTCGAAAGGTGTTAATTTTTAAATAATAGCAGGAGAAATAAAATGAGTACAAAAAAAGCAATTGGCATATCTTTTGTTGCCATATTTATTTTAATAATTGCGCAGATTATTGCACAAGTCATTGCAAGTGTGTTTGTTATTATAAAGATTCCATATGGAATTTGTAATATTATCGCTGGAATTATATATGTTGGCTTAACATATCTTATTTTGAAAATGTTTATTAGCAAGATTGTTAAGTTACCTGTTTCGGATTTCTGAATGCCTAAATTTGAAATTAAAATAAGATGGATTTTAATAGCTATATTATTGCCATGCATTATAAAAGGAATTTATGTTTTAATATTCAATGGTGAGTATGTCTCCTCAAATATGAATGGAAATGGGATATTCAATACTTTAAGTGCAGGGGTTGCGTTCACCGGGATAGCGGCTGGATTTGTTGAAGAAATGGTGTTTAGAGGAGTTATACTCAATGCATTGAAGAAAAGATGGAATATGAAGGTGGCTGTAATTGTTCCATCAATGTTATTTGGTATTGTACATGTTCTGGGACAGGATTTTTCGATAGGCAGTTGTTTATTAGTCATTATCGCTGGAACTATGGTAGGCGTTATGTTTTCAATGATTGCAATAGAGAGTGGTTCGGTTTGGAATAGTGGAATAGTGCATGCTATCTGGAACATTGTGATCATTGGTGGCGGATTAGCCATTGGGGAAAAAATGGATCCATATTCTGTAATGACATATGTTCTTGATTCAAAAGTTTTTGCAATTACAGGTGGTGAGTTTGGAATTGAATCGTCTGTTATTTCGTTAATAGGATACATAATAGTTGCCGTCATAGCATTTATTATGATTAAATCGAACAGGAAAAATTGATATGACGGTTTGAAAATGTGAAGCTATAAGGAACTTGTCCATTTTTAGTTTGTAGAAGTTTATTATAAAATAAGAGTTTCATAACGTAAATTGCAGATTTTGTGATGTAATTCATAGTGTTGGCAGGGCATGTATAAGAGGCATTTCACAAGTCATTCACAGTGTAAATGAAAAGAAAAATCGTACAGACAAATATTATTTTCTTTGTGAGCTATGGAGATAAGACTCTTTAGAGGCTTATCGGAATGCCGAGCGAACAGAAACATAATATTTGTCTGTACGATTTTTTTTATCAACATATATAATAATGACTTGTGAGGGGCGCTTATATCTGCCCTTTACACCCTAAGAAAGCACCACAAAATTTGCAACACTACATCGGTTAAATTCTGGTTATATGATGAAAAAGAAGGGCACAATGTCCTTAAAATATCATAATTGGAGGATAGAATGGAAATTAGAAGAGATATATATCTTAACAAGTTAATCAATAGAATGCATGCCCAATTTATGCTGTGAATTGCACCACCTGCAATCGGCAGTTCCTAAGTAAAACTCCGGTAAAATTCCAATCTTGAAAAAATGTATTGACAACAAAGTGCCATAGTGCTATGGTTAATTACATAAGTAATGAACAACATAACAAACAAAAAACAAGAGGACAGATAAGCGCATTTGAAAAGCTGTCAGCAACAGAATAATTTCTGGAAAGAAAGGAGTATATCATGCATGAATGAGATTTTGACGCAGGAGAAATCCATATATCTGCAGATTGCAGAGATGATCGAGACAGATATTTTAAGGGATATTCTTCTGGAAGAGGAACGAGTGCCGAGCACGAATGAACTGGCGAAGCTATATGCCATTAATCCGGCGACAGCAGCCAAAGGAGTGAATATTTTGGTGGATGAAGGTGTTCTGTATAAGAAAAGAGGGATTGGAATGTTTGTGTCAGCAGGTGCGAAAGAGGCAATCTTAAGCCGGAGAAAGAATGAATTTTATGATAACTATGTAAAAAAACTGTTAGAGGAAGCAGCGAGCATCGGACTTGGAAAAGAAGAAGTCATTCAGTTGATACAATCCGGCAATGAAGCGTAAAGAGCTGTCCGGATGGAAAACAGTGATACCGGAAGCATGGAATCATGCAAATAAGAGGAATGATACAGGAAAATGTATTTTAAAGTTGTGAAAAGAAAGGCAGGAAGATGATTCATGGAATCAATCGTATGTAATGGTATTGGTAAAATTTATGGAAAAAAACAGGTGTTAAAGAATATCAATCTCACATTGGAGAAAGGAAAGATTTATGGACTGATCGGAAGAAACGGTGCAGGAAAGACGACATTGTTATCCATTATGTCCGCACAGAATCCGGCATCCGAAGGAACTGTGACATGGAATGGTGAAAATGTATGGGAGAACCGCAAGGCGTTAGATCACATTTGCTTTTCCAGAGAGTTGTCCATCAATCTCTATGGAAGCGGCGCAAGCGGCATGAAAGTAAAAGATTATCTGAAAACTGCGTCCTATTATTATCCAAACTGGGATCAGGCACTTGCGGAGGAACTGATCAAAAAATTTGAACTGAATACAAAACAGCGTATCAATAAAATGTCCAAAGGTATGCTGTCCATGGTGACGATTATCGTAGCACTTGCAAGCAAAGCCGATTTTACGTTTATGGATGAACCGGTGGCAGGCCTTGATGTTGTAATGCGTGATTATTTTTACCATAAACTGATGGAGGAATATACCGAGACCGGACGTACCTTCGTTATTTCCACACATATTATCGAGGAAGCAACAGACCTGATGGAAGAAGTGATCATGATCAAAAATGGAGAGATGCTGCTGAAAGAAAATACGCAGGAAATTCTGGAGAGAAGCTACCATGTAAGTGGTCTTGCAGAAGTTGTGGATCAGGCAACGGAAGGCTATGAGAGACATCATGAAGAGAAGATGGGAAGAAGCAAGAGTGTGACGATCCTTTTGAAGGAAGGACAGAAGCTGCCGGAAGGCTATGATGTCACCATACAGCCACTCAATCTGGAAAAATTGTTTGTATCCCTTTGCGGAATGGAGGAGTAGACATGGCAGATAGCAGGATTATAAAGAGAAATATTCGGTTCTGGGGAAAATCAGGATTGCAGCTGACCGGCATGATGTTGATTTTTATGGTTGTATATGGATTCCTGTTTAATATGGGAAGCAGCAGGGTATTTGGGGATTTCTGGAAAACAGCCTATTTTTATGGCGGGATCATAAGCGTTTTATTTGCCATGATCGGACCGGTTTCTTATGTGGGATCTTATCTTCCGCTGACATTGTCTTTTGGCTCCGGAAGAAGGGAGGCAGGCTTTGGCGCACAGATTTTCTGTGTGGTCTATGTAGTAAGCGCCTATATCATTCTGGTATTTGCAGGGATTATGAGCAGTGGAAAGTTCAATGGAAAGCTGAATGCTTTGATCGCAGTTCTGTTTATATTCATGACAGCGATCGGGCAGCTTGTCTCGGTTGCACAGATGCATTTCGGAATGAAAGGAATGATTATAGGAATCGTCATGGTGGTATTAGGTATAGTCATCGGTATTGTGGCAGGAATTGGATTTATTGACCAGATCATGGCGTGGATCAACAGAATACAGACAAATGTAGTATGGACATTGCTTGCGATAGCAGCGATTGTCAGCATTGCGTTGTATGCAGTCAGTGTCATGGCACTTTTCCGTGAAATGAGACATTACGAAGTGAAAGCATAAGTTGGGAGGCGGAAAGAATGAACAGTTTTTTGATTCAGTGTAAGGTGCGGAAAGCAGAGCTTTTGCAATTTCTTGGAATTACTGCTGTGGGATACTTAATTGGTCTGATCGTTGTATTTATTGTGATGAACGTGGCAAAAGAGAATACCTGTGCAACAGCCGGAACCATGCTGGCGGTCATCGCCTTTGCTTTTATACATTTATTTGGGATAACTCTTTCTTTTATGGGGGATTTTAACATGGCAATTTCCCTGGGGGCGACCAGAAAAAGCTTTGTCTCAGGCTATGTACTTTTTAATCTGCTGGAGATCGCAGTGCTGGAACTTGAGATCGTTGTGTTTGGTGTAGTTGAGAAGCTTTTGCTGGAAAATGCATTTCCACAGGCGGTTATGGAAATTGACCTGACAAACTTTTTTACATGGAACTATCTGTCAGGTGTCCTGGTCGTATTTACAGCAGTGGAAATGTTTTTCGGCGCAGTTATTTTAAGATATGGCATGAAAGTGTTATGGATTTTATGGGCGGTCTGGATGATAATCTGTCTGGTTCCCATGAATATTGCAAAGAATGAAAAGCTTTCCGGTGAACTTGCGAAATTAGGGCTGTTTCTGGGTGGAAAATTCACGCCACAGGGAATTGTGGCTCTGGTGATTGCCTTAACAATTGTGATAGCAGTCATTACCTGGAACATTCTTCGGAAACAGCGAGTGACAGCATAAATATTATGTGATAAGATAAAACCATGTGGGTGAAAAATACCTGCATGGTTTTTGTTATGACGACCACTAATCAGATAACAGGATTACGGAAAAATATAAGGGGATTATGATGAACGATAAGTTAGAACAGTTACAGAAATATTTAGAGAAAATGGAACAGTTCAACCATGTGAACACATTATTGTATTGGGATATGAGAACCAACACTCCAAAGGAAGGATTTGCAGGACACAGCGATGCACTCACTTATTTTTCAACGGAGCAGTTTTCCATGTCGACCTCGGATGAACTGAAAACGTTATTGGATACACTGGCAGAGCCGGAAGAGTTTGAAAAGCTTGACGATAAGTGGAAGTTTGTTGTAAATAAAATGAAAACAGATATGGACAGAAATCGCAGAATTCCAAAAGAATTTTATGAAAGCTTCGTGAAAGCACAGTCGGAATCGGAGAATGCGTGGGAGGAAGCGAAGGAAAAAGCAGACTTTTCTATTTTTGCCCCACATTTGCAGAAAATGATCGATATGACAGCGGAGATGACCGGTTACACAGATCCGAAAAAAGAAGTTTACGACGCACTGTTAGACCAGTATGAAAAAGGAATGGATTCCGCTACGATGGACAGCCTGTTTGAAGATTTAAAAGCAGAGCTGATTCCTCTGGTGCAGAAAGTGCTTGCAGCGAAACAGCCGGATGACAGCAAGTTTCATGTTTCATTTGACAAGAATGCGCAGAAGGAAGTGGAGAAGTTTTTGCTGAGTTATATCGGATTTGACTGGAACAGAGGAACAACCGGGGAATCTACACATCCGTTTACACTGAATTTTTCGTCAAAGGATGTGCGTGTGACCAATCATTTTTATGAACATGATCCGCTCAGTGCGATGTATTCGGCAATCCATGAGGGTGGTCATGCGATTTTTGAGCAGAATGTGAATCCGGATTATGACGGAACGGTAGCGGGAAGCTGCAGTTATATGGGAATCCATGAGAGCCAGTCCCGTTTTTATGAGAATATTCTTGGAAGAAATAAGAATTTCTGGATTCCGGTTTATGCAAAAGTGCAGGAAAAAATGCCACAGCTTCAGGACGTTTCGTTGGATGAATTTTATAAGGAAGTCAATCATGTGAGAAACAGTTTTATCCGCACAGAGGCAGATGAACTGACTTACTGTTTCCATATTATTTTAAGATATGAGATCGAGAAGGCAATTTTCCGCGACCATGTGAAAGTGGAGGAACTTCCGGCACTCTGGAATCAGAAAATGCAGGAATATTTACAGATTACTCCGGCAGATGATGCGGAAGGAATTTTGCAGGATATGCACTGGTCTGACGGTTCTTTTGGTTACTTTCCATCCTATCTGCTTGGCAGTATTTATGACGGCATGTATTTAGATCGTCTTGAGGAAGAACTTGGCTCTGTGGATGCGCTGCTCGCGGAGGGAAGAATCAGTGAGATTACAAAATGGCTGAATGAGAAGATTCATCAGTATGGTTCTACCAGAAGCCCGAAAGAAGTGATCAGATACGTCTGCGGCAAAGAAGTTTCAGCAGAACCGCTGATTCGTTATTTCAAAGAAAAATATACAAAAGTTTATAATCTTGGTTAAAAAAGAAATTTTTGTGGATAATGGATAGAAAAGGAGAAGTATGAAAAAAGGAATTATTTTTGACATGGACGGAACGCTGTGGGACTCGGCAGCGAACGTTGCAGAATCATGGAATCTTGCCATAAAACAGGATGGCTCTGTTGATAAAAAACTGACGGAGCAGGATATTCAGGGGGTTATGGGAAAGACCATGGATGTGATCGCAGACATTCTTTTCCCGGAACTGGAAAAAGAGGCGCGCATGAAATTGTTAGATCAGTGCTGTTCCATGGAAAATGACTACCTGAGAGAGCATGGTGGAGTTTTGTATCCAAAATTGGAGGAGACACTTTCTGCACTGAAAGAAAAGTATCCGCTCTACATCGTGAGCAACTGCCAGAGTGGTTATATAGAGGCATTTTTAGATCATTACGGATTTGGAAAATACTTTGAAGATATAGAGTGTTATGGAAATAATCTGAAACAGAAGGGCGATAATATCAGATTATTAGCAGACCGGAACGGGTTGACAGAGGCAGTGTATGTCGGCGATATCCAGGGGGATTATGATGCCAGCTGCCACGCAGGTGTCGGGTTCATCCACGCAGCATATGGGTTTGGAACAATTGCAGCGGACGTGCCGGAAATCCATACATTTGAGGAACTTACAGAGACAGCAGACCAATATTTTGCTCTGCGGTAAGAAATTATAAGGGTTTATCATATGACAAAATTAGATGAGTTAGTAACACAGATCAACAGAGAACACGTTTATATCCAGACACATAATTTTCCGGATCCGGATGCCATCGCAAGTGCGTTCGGCCTGCAGGAACTGTTAAAGCTTCGCGGGATTCATGCGACGATCTGCTATAAGGGGAAAATCGACCGTTACAGTACTGACAAGCTGAGAGAGATTTTGGACATCAGACTGGTAAATATTGAGAATATTAACAGTGAACTCACGGAGGACGACGAGGTTATCCTGGTAGATGCGCAGAAGGGCAATTCCAACATTATCGATATGACCGGGGATGAGATCATCTGCATCGACCATCATCCGGTTTATGAGAAAACGGAGTACCGGTTTACGGATATCCGGCCGGGTGTCGGGGCTTGCGCATCGATCATAGCACAATATTTTTTTGAAAATGAAATACCGATGGATCAAAGAATTGCAACAGCGCTGACGTTTGGAATCCGTATGGATACACAGAAATTGTCGAGAGGCGTATGCAAAATGGATATGGAAATGATCTGGCGCATGTTTGACCTGTGTGATCAGGATATGATTTATCTCTTAGAGAACAGCACACTCTATTTTGAAGATCTGATGGCGTATTCCAAGGCAATCTCAAGCATTGAGGTGTTTGAGAATATCAGTTTTGCAGATACCGGAAGGGATTGCCCGGAGGCTCTGATCGCCAGTGTGTCAGATTTTATGCTTGCATTGGTGGAAGTCTCTTTTTCAGTGGTCTATTCCAGAAAAAAAGAAGGAATCAAAATTTCTGTGCGGAGTGAGCGTCCCACATTAGATGCCGGAAAAATTATAAGCAAGGCGTTAAAAGGCATCGGAAGCGGTGGCGGGCATGCTACGATGGCAGGAGGTTTTGTGCCGTTTGACGGAAATGACCGGGAGGAAGATCTGATGATCCAGAACATCCGCGAAAGATTTATCGATGTGATCAGCAGGACGAAACGAAAGTCATTAAGATAGGTGGAAAATCTTGACTTTTCGGGGAAATCTCTGTATAATCACAGAAGATTGAAAGCAATGGCTGGCTCATTGTGAAAAAGAAAAGACGATGACGAAGACAGTAGTTGTTAAGAGAAAGGCAAAGAGAGCCGGGAATGGTGTGAACCGGTGCGAGTATCTTAGGAATGAACATCACTTCCCAGTTGCAGTCCAAAATGTTTTTACAGAGTAGGCACTGACGTTTTTCCTACGTTACAGGGAACGGGTATATGATTTTTATAAAATCTGTACATTGTAATTAGGTGGTACAACGAATATAACCCCTTCGTCCTATTTACAGGAAGAAGGGGTTTTTTGCACGTTAGGCATGAGCCGTGCGGCTGCAAAAAAAAGAACAAACTGACGTGCATCAGTAAAAATGAAGAAAGAGGAAAGATCACATGTATAACAAAGTTGAAACAAATATGAACTTCGTTGACAGGGAAAAGCAGACAGAGAAGTTCTGGGAAGAGCATGACATCTTCAAAAAATCAATGGAACAGCGCAAGCAGGGAGAGACCTACACATTCTATGACGGACCTCCGACTGCAAATGGAAAACCACATATCGGACACGTATTAACACGTGTTATCAAGGATATGATCCCAAGATACCAGACTATGAAGGGAAAATATGTTCCGCGTAAAGCCGGATGGGATACACACGGACTCCCGGTCGAGTTAGAGGTAGAGAAATTACTTGGTCTGAATGGAAAAGAGCAGATTGAGGAATACGGTATGGAACCTTTCATCAAAAAATGTAAGGAATCTGTATGGAAATACAAGGGAATGTGGGAAGATTTCTCAGGAACCGTTGGTTTCTGGGCAGATATGGAAAACCCATATGTCACCTATGATGACAACTTTATTGAGTCCGAATGGTGGGCATTAAAACAGATCTGGGACAAAGGATTGTTATACAAAGGCTTTAAGATCGTTCCTTACTGTCCTCGTTGTGGTACACCACTTTCTTCCCAGGAAGTTGCACAGGGTTATAAGACTGTAAAAGAACGTTCTGCAGTGGTACGTTTCAAAGTTGTCGGAGAGGATGCTTACTTCCTTGCATGGACCACAACTCCGTGGACACTTCCATCCAACGTTGCACTCTGTGTGAACCCAAATGAGACTTACTGCAAAGTAAAAGCCGCAGACGGATACACCTACTACATGGCAGAGGCACTTCTTGACAAAGTGTTAGGAAAGCTTGGAAATGAAGAGGAAGGTGTCAAAGCATACGAAGTATTAGAGACTTACACCGGAAAAGATTTAGAGTACAAAGAATATGAGCCTTTATATGCATGTGCAGCAGAAGTAGCAGCAAAACAGCACAAAAAAGGACATTTTGTTACCTGTGACACTTATGTAACGATGTCTGATGGTACCGGTATCGTTCATATTGCTCCTGCATTCGGTGAAGATGATGCGAATGTCGGACGTAAGTACGATCTTCCGTTTGTCCAGTTTGTAAACGGAAAAGGTGAGATGACAGAAGAGACACCTTATGCCGGATTATTTGTAAAGAAAGCTGACCCTGAAGTATTAAAAGATCTGGATGCGCAGGGCAAATTATTTGACGCACCAAAATTCGAACATGAATATCCACATTGCTGGAGATGTGATACACCGCTTATTTACTATGCAAGAGAGTCATGGTTCATCAAGATGACTGCTGTAAAAGATGACCTGATCCGTAATAATAATACTGTAAACTGGATCCCGGAATCCATCGGTAAAGGACGTTTCGGTGACTGGCTTGAGAACATTCAGGACTGGGGAATCTCCCGTAACCGTTACTGGGGAACTCCTTTAAATGTATGGGAATGTGAAGGCTGCGGACATCAGGAGTCCATCGGAAGCCGTGCCGAATTAGCAGAGAGAAGCGGCAACCCGGATGATGCCAAAGTGGAATTACACAGACCGTATATCGACGCTGTGACCTTCAAATGCCCTGACTGTGGCAAGACCATGCACAGAGTGCCGGAAGTGATCGACTGCTGGTTCGACTCAGGAGCAATGCCGTTTGCACAGCACCATTATCCATTTGAAAATGAGGATTTGTTCAAACAGCAGTTCCCGGCTCAGTTCATTTCCGAGGCGGTAGACCAGACACGAGGATGGTTCTATTCCCTGATGGCAGAGTCCACCTTACTGTTTAATAAAGCTCCTTATGAAAACGTTATCGTTTTAGGACATGTACAGGATGAGAACGGACAGAAAATGTCCAAATCCAAAGGAAATGCAGTCGATCCGTTCGATGCATTAGAGACTTACGGAGCAGATGCGATCCGCTGGTATTTCTACATCAACAGCGCTCCATGGCTTCCAAACCGTTTCCATGGAAAAGCAGTGCAGGAGGGACAGCGTAAGTTCTTAAGCACCTTATGGAACACTTATGCATTCTTTGTACTGTATGCAAACATTGACGGATTTGACGCAACAAAATATAAACTGGAATATGATAAATTATCCGTGATGGATAAATGGTTACTGTCCAAATTAAATACCGTGATCGGCGCTGTGGATGATAACCTTGGCAGTTACAAGATCCCGGAAGCTGCAAGAGCACTCGATGAGTTTGTGGACGATATGAGTAACTGGTACGTAAGACGCTCCCGTGAACGTTTCTGGGCAAAAGGAATGGAGCAGGATAAGATCAATGCCTACATGACACTTTACACAGCGTTAGTAGAGATCTGTAAATGTGCAGCACCAATGATCCCGTTCATGACAGAGGAAATCTATCAGAACCTTGTATGCAGCATTGATAAAAATGCGCCGGAAAGTATTCATTTATGTGACTTCCCAACCGTTAAAGAAGCATACATTGACAAAGAGTTAGAGAAAAATATGGATGAGGTATTAAAGATCGTGGTTATGGGCCGTGCATGCCGTAATGCAGCAAACATCAAGAACCGTCAGCCGATCGGAAATATGTTTGTCAAAGCTCCATTTGAACTTTCAGAGTACTTCAAAGAGATCATCGAGGATGAGCTGAATGTAAAGAAAGTTTCCTTTACCGATGATGTAAGTTCCTACACAAGCTATACATTCAAACCACAGCTCCGTACTGTAGGACCAAAATATGGAAAATATTTAGGACAGATCCAGAAAGCTTTAGCGGAACTTGACGGAAACGCTGCTATGGCAGAGTTAAAGGAAAATGGATTTATCACTTTGAAGTCTGTCAGTGATGATGTAAAATTAGCAGAGGAAGATCTGTTAATTACAATGACACAGATGGAAGGTTATGTAACGGAGGGGGACAATACAGTAACCGTTGTCCTTGATACCAACTTAACACCGGAGTTAATTGAAGAAGGATTTGTGCGTGAGATCATCAGCAAGATCCAGACCATGAGAAAAGAAGCAGGATTCGAAGTGATGGATAAGATCATGATCTCTTATCAGGCAGATGACAAAGTGGCTGCCATCTTTGACAAATATGGTGATGCGATCAAAGCAGATGTACTCGGACTTGATGTTGTAGCTGGCAGTGTGGATGGATACGAGAAAGAATGGAATATTAATGGGGAAACCGTTCTTTTAGGTGTAAAAAAAGGAGAGTAAGGAAATGTCTAAAACAGCAGCAGTCTTCAATAAGAAAAAATTTATCAATGATGTAACAGAGACAGTCCGTCATATGTATCGCAAACAGTTAAAAGAAGCAAGCCAGCAGGAGATTTTCCAGGCGGTATCCTACGTCGTAAAAGACGTTGTGATCGACGACTGGCTGGCAACCCAGCAGGCATTTGACGATCAGGATCCAAAGATTGTCTATTATATGTCAATGGAATTTCTGATGGGCCGTGCGCTTGGAAATAACCTGATCAATTTAAAAGCTTACAAAGAAGTGAAAGAAGCTCTGGAAGAAATTGGACTGAATCTTGACGTGATCGAAGATCAGGAGCCGGATCCTGCACTCGGAAACGGTGGTCTTGGACGTCTTGCAGCATGCTTTATGGAATCACTGGCAACACTCGGATACGCAGCTTACGGCTGCGGTATCCGTTACCGTTATGGTATGTTCAAACAGCAGATTTCGGATGGTTTTCAGGTAGAAGTACCGGATAACTGGTTAAAGAATGGATACCCATTCGAACTTCGCAGACCGGAGTATTCCTACGAGATCAAATTCGGCGGCTATGTCCGTACCGAAGACATGGGAAATGGCAACACCAGATTTATCCATGAAGGCTATCAGTCTGTTATGGCGATCCCATACGATATGCCGATCGTAGGATATGATAATCATATGGTAAATACGCTGATGATCTGGGATGCAGAGCCTAAGGAAGGTTTCCAGTTAGATTCCTTTGATAAAGGAGATTATAACAAAGCGGTAGAGCAGGAAAACCTTGCACGTAACCTGGTGGAAGTCCTTTATCCGAATGACAATCATATTCAGGGAAAAGAACTTCGTTTAAAACAGCAGTATTTCTTCGTATCTGCAAGTTTACAGCGTGCGATCGCAAGATTCAAAAAGCATCATGAGGATATCCATCAGCTGCCTGAGAAAGCAGTATTCCAGATGAATGATACACATCCGACGGTTGCAGTGGCAGAGTTAATGCGTATTTTGCTGGATGAGGAAGGCTTAAGCTGGGAGGATGCGTGGGATATCACAACCCACTGTGTTGCTTATACCAACCATACCATTATGGCTGAGGCTCTTGAAAAATGGCCGATCGAGATTTTCCAGAGACTGCTTCCGCGTGTATATCAGATCGTGGAAGAGATCAACCGCCGTTTTGTTTTACAGATCCAGGAGCAGTATCCGGGCAACAATGATAAAATTGCAAAAATGGCAATTTTATATGATGGTCAGGTAAAAATGGCGCATCTTGCGATCGTTGCAGGTTATTCTGTCAACGGTGTTGCCAGACTGCACACAGAGATTTTGAAAAAAGAGCAGTTAAAAGATTTCTATGAGATGATGCCGCAGAAGTTCAATAACAAAACCAATGGTATCACACAGAGACGTTTCTTAGCACATGCGAACCCGCTTCTGGCTGACTGGGTGACAGCACATGTGGGAGAAGGCTGGATCACAGACCTTTCCCAGATCAGGAAACTTGCGCCTTATGCAGATGATAAAAAAGCACAGCAGGAGTTTCTGGAGATCAAGCACCAGAATAAAGTGCGCCTTGCAAAATATATCAAAGAGCACAATGGAATTGATGTAGATCCGGATTCCATCTTTGATGTGCAGGTGAAACGTCTTCATGAGTACAAACGTCAGCTGTTGAATATCCTTCATGTTATGTATCTCTATAACGAGATCAAAGAGCATCCGGATATGGAATTTGTTCCAAGAACATTCATTTTTGGTGCAAAGGCAGCAGCCGGTTATAAAAATGCAAAACTTACCATTAAACTGATCAACAGCGTTGGAGAAGTGATCAACAATGATAAGAGTATCAATAATAAGATCAAAGTGGTATTTATCGAGGACTACAAAGTTTCCAATGCAGAGTGGATCTTTGCAGCAGCAGATGTCAGCGAGCAGATTTCGACTGCAAGTAAAGAGGCATCCGGTACCGGTAATATGAAGTTCATGTTAAACGGTGCCCTGACACTTGGAACGATGGATGGTGCGAATGTCGAGATGTACGAGGAAGTCGGACCGGATAATATGTTTATTTTCGGTATGAGTTCTGACGAAGTCATTGCACATGAGCATAACCGTGATTATGATCCGATGCAGATTTTCAACACGGATCAGGATATCCGCAAAGTTCTGACACAGTTAGTGAACGGATTCTACTCACCGAACGACTCCGAACTTTTCCGTGACCTGTACAATTCACTGCTGAATACACACAGCACACAGTACGCGGATACTTACTTCATTCTTGCAGACTTCCGTTCTTATGCAGAAGCGCAGAAGAAGATCATGGAGTATTACAAGAACAAGAGCGCCTGGGCAAAGAGCGCTATCTTAAACACTGCACATTCCGGCAAGTTCTCATCCGACAGAACGATTCAGGAATATGTGGATGATATCTGGCATTTACCGAAGGTGAAGGTTGATGTGGAATAAAGAATAGATGTTTTAATCAGAAGGCAGTTCTGTGATAGGTATATAGTCATTGCTTGGGAAACGTATCTATCATGGAACTGCATTTTTGAAATCTAAAAGTATTTTCAGCAAGCTGATTTGAAAGGCACTAAATCATTATGAAAAATATAACTTTTTTAGACAGCATTAAATGTGCGGTAAAGGGAATGAAGTATGCTTTTAAAACAGAAAAAAATTTTAAATATTATTTCTTTATTGCCTTATTTTTTCTGATTTTAAATATTTTATTAAAATCAACAAAACTGGATTACATTTTGTACATAATTGTAACAAGTGGAGTTTTGATGGCTGAATTAGCGAATACAGCTATTGAACATGTTGCAAATGCTATATCAGGTGAATACAATGAGGAGATTCGATTAGCAAAAGATATTGGTTCCGGTATTGTGTTAATGCAGGGATTTGCTTTTTTTATTGTAGAGGGAATAGTTTTTATCACTAAATTTGTGTAAACAAGAGAGGAAAGACCCGGCAGGCAATCCTATTTGGGATGCGCTGGATCATAACAGAACATATATGATAATTTTAGATATGTATTTAACGATGTTATCCGTTATATTGGGTGGTATATTGAACATGCTTTTCGTAAAAACAAATTTTTATAAAAAGTATAAATATCCGATTGACTGTAACAGAAAATTCAGGGACGGGAAAAGGATATTTGGAGACAATAAAACATGGATAGGTATTGTGTCCATGATTGTCTGTTGCATCTTATCTCAGGTATTTATAGGTTTTATCTGTAATGCTTTCAATATCAATAATCATAACCAAATCTATCGTTTTTATGAAAATAAAGTAGGGGTTAATGTTTTGACAGGATTTTTGTTCGGCTTTATGTACATGTTGTTTGAACTGCCAAATTCATTTATAAAAAGAAGATTGGATATTGAATGTGGAAAAACAAATACAAATATAATAGGAAAATTATTCTTTGTCATAGATCAGATTGATTCCCTCATAGGAGTCATGCTGATTTTAGTGATATTTGCTAAAATCTCCTGGAAACAATACTTTGCGTATATTTTCATTGGTGGATTCACTCATATTATGGTAAACTTATTTTTATACAAAATCAAAGTCAGGAGAAATGTATGAAAAGGGAAAAGAAGTTATTCATCGGATGTTTCAATAAATCAGTTATTTTAACATATATAGGTGTTGTTTTTGCACTTACAGGCATTTTTACATTAGTGGAGTTTCAGGAAAATGAGTTAATAGAACGAATGAATTTTGTAATGTTCTGTCTGATCATTTCTGGCTTGTGCGATTTATTTGATGGTTTTATCGCAAGAAAATGTAAAAGGAATGAGATACAAAAGGCTTTTGGAATCCAGATTGATACGTTATGTGATATTATTTCATTTGTCATATTTCCATCAATTATTTTATATAGAATGTCAACGCAATATCGTTCTGAGATTATATTTATTGTATCTATAGTTATGATTGTTTTATATGTTTTGTGTGGAATAACCAGACTGGCGTGGTTTAACATATTAGCAAATAATGAATGTAAAACAACTTATTATCAAGGTGTGCCAGTTACCTATATTTCATTTGTTATTCCAGTTTTTTATGTGATAATTCAAAGGATTCCATTCCTGCTGCGCAATGCAGGTTATATATTTGCAGTTATTTATGGTATTATGGCATTTTTATTTGTTGCAAATTGGAAAAATAAAAAACCATCAGGAAAATGGTATGTATTTTTTTCAATTGTTGCGATTGTTACATTTGTCTTACTTTTCATTTAATGGTAATTATGGCTAAAATTTATAATAGAGACAGTAAAAAGTTGGTAGAAGAAAAGGAATATAAAGAGGGAATCTTAGTTTTTTTATATCAAACGGTTATCGGAAGAATCTTATTAAAGCTAGTGATTGCCAGACCTTGGTTTAGTAATCTCAGAGCAAAATATCAGAGGAGTTCTAAATCGAAAAAAGATATATTGCCTTTTGTGAAAGAATATCATGTTGATATGTCAGATTATAATATGGATTCCTTTGAGAGTTTTAATGATTTTTTTATCAGAAAAAGAACTTATAAAACGACAACTCAGCCAAATGAACTGATGGCGATTGCAGATAGTAAATTATCTGTTTATAAAATAGATGAAACATTGAAGTTGAAGATCAAAAATTCTATTTATGAATTAAACGATATTATTCAGAAAAAGGAAATCGCAGATTTATATAAAAATGGATATGCATTTGTGTTCCGATTAGCTGTTAACGACTATCATCGGTATGTATTTTTTGATGATGGTGAATTAGTTTCATCTGAATATATCAGAGGCGAATTGCACACCGTAAGATCTATTTCTGATCAATACAAAGTGTATGCCAGAAACAGCAGAGTTGTGAATGTTATGGATTCAAAATCTTTTGGCATTATTACGCAGGTCGAAATAGGTGCGTTGCTTGTGGGAAGAATAAAGAATTATAATATGCAAGTGTTTAGCCGTTTGGAGGAAAAAGGTTATTTTGAATATGGAGGTTCTACTATTGTAATGTTTTTCCCACCCAATATCATGGTTGATGAAGATATATTGAGACAATCTCAGGCAGGATATGAAACTCAGGTTTTTATTGGTGATAAAATAGGACAAAGAAAGGAATAGAGACTAATGATAGCTGCATTAAAAAGGTTAAATATTTATCAAAAAGAAATGTATCCAATTATTCCAAGATTATTATTAGGATATTTAGTGTTTGGTGAAATTTATTTTATTATTCTGTTAAATCATGGAATAACAGATATAAAGCTGGGAATACCGGAAATTGTTTGCGGATTTACTGTATTTAGTTTTCTGTTCTGGCTTAGGATCGCAGATGATTTTAAGGATTATGAACTTGATTGCAGATTATTTAAAGAGCGGCCATTGCCTTCTGGAAGAGTGACGAAAAAGGATTTGGGTATTTTTATAACAATATTAATCGCTGTTACTCTGGTCTTAAATTTTATTTACATGAATAATTTTTTGTTTTGTGTTTTATTATATACCTACGGCTCCTTCATGGCGGTATGGTTTTTCCAAAAACATAAAATTGCGAAATCATTACCTCTGGCTTTAGTTACGCATAATCCTGTTCAGATATTTATCAATCTTTACATAGTATCATTTACAGTTATTAAATATCAGCTGCCATTTTTTGATCTGACGAATATGCTGGCATTGCTGACTTTGTATTTTCCAGCTTTGATCTGGGAAGTTTCAAGAAAAATAAAAGCTCCTGAGGAGGAGACGGAATATGTAACATACAGCAAACTGTTTGGTTACAAAAAAGCAATTAACTTTGTATTTATTGTTACGTGGATGGATATTTTTACGAATTTTGCTTTAGTTTGGAATTTAAGTAAATGGTCTGTGATTGCTTTATTAATAAATGTTTTATGGTGTAGCTGGAAATTTATCGAATTTAAAAAGGATCCGACGAGATATAAAATTGTAACGAAAGTAGAAACTTATACTTATATTCAGGAATCGTTGATGATTTTAACGATTATCTTCTACCTTTTTACGCATAGATAAGCTTGGAGAAAATAAATGAAGCACAAAAATCTGGAAATTCTGAGAGAACATCACATAAATGTTCCTAGCTTTATTGTTGTTGATCGGAAAGAAGAATTAGATCTGAGTTTTTCCAAAGAGGAATTATTTGCAATTCGTTCATCTTTTGAGGTGGAAGATGATGATGAGAGCAGCTTTGCAGGACAATTTGAAACTTTTTTAAATGTTGAAAGAAAGAATGTTTTTTCTTATGTTGACAAAGTAAAAGAGAGTTATAAAAAACTGAATATTACAAACACAGCATCGAAAGTAATTGTGCAGGAAATGATACAATCTGATTATTCAGGTGTTATTTTTACTGCAAATCCAACGGGAATTTTAAATGAGATGGTTATTGTAGCCGGAGAAGGACTGGGATGTAATATAGTTGAGGATAAAATTGCTGCAACAACTTATTACTATAACGTGGATGATAAAAATTATTATTTCGAGAATGAAACGATATTAAATCAAACTATTTTAAATGATTTAATAAAAGCTGCTGTTAAAATCAAAGAGATTTTTCAGAAAGATATGGATATTGAATATGCAGTCAAAGATGACAATATTTATATTTTGCAGGCAAGACCAATTACCACTTTAAAATACAGTAAAACAATTATATTAGATAATAGCAATATTGTTGAAAGTTATCCGGGAATTTCACTGCCGCTGACACAGAGTTTTGCAAAGCAGGTATATGCGGATGTCTTTAAACACTGTATTTATCATTTATCTCAAAAAGATAAAAATTTAGTAAACAGTATGTCTGATCATTTAGATAACATGCTGGCATGCACAAATGGAAGAATTTATTACAATATTAATAATTGGTATCTGATTATCAAGCTATTACCATGTTCGGAAAAGTTAATCAAAATCTGGCAGGAAATGCTTGGAGTGGAGAACAAATATGTAAATGATGAAAAGATGCCAGTGACACTTTTAACGAAAATAAAGATTGTGATTTCTTTTTTGTATTATTTACAATCAACCCCTAAGTCTATGAAAAAACTGAATAGAAAATTTGAAGATGATTTTATGATCTTCAAAGAGCAGGTTAAAGCTCAAAATTCAATTACAGATTTATTAGCTACATACAGAGCAATAGAAAAAGCTATTTCCAGCGACTGGTATATTACGTTGATCAATGACATGTATACTTTTATATATACGGGGCTTTTGTCAAAAAAAGAGAAAGAAAAATTAAATGATATTAAAAATCTGGAAAGCATGAAACCGGTAGTCGCTCTAAATACGTTGATTCGTGTTTATAAAGAAGAAAAGAAATCGAACCGGTTCCATCAGTTATTTCAGGAATATATCGAATTATATGGTGACAGGTGTCTTGGCGAATTAAAACTGGAAACGCAGACCTATAGAGTGAATCCGGATTTATTATTAGAATATATTCAAAATCATGATGAGACATGTCTGGATCAATCAAGTACAGATATTAAGGTAAATAGAAAATTAAAGAAAGCCAAACTTGGCATTTATAACAGAGAAATATCAAGGTTAAACAGGACACGGATTTTTGGGTTGGCAAGAAGTATTTTCCTGAAAATAGGAGAAATTTTGGTTAAGGAAGAAAGGATAGAAAAAAGAGAAGATATTTTTTATCTGTTTCTGGAGGAAATCAACGAAAAAGATTGTTATACTGAATTGGTAAACAAGCGAAAAATTCAATATAAGAAAAATGAAACCATTCCAGCATATAGCAGGCTCGTCTATGCAGATCAAATAGTTGAAAAACATTTTGAAAATATAAATATGCTGAACAATCATGATAATTTATTTGGCACAGGATCTTCATTGGGGATTGTGGAAGGGGAAGTGGTTGTTGTAAAAGATGCAGATTCCAATATAGACGTCAAAAATAAAATCATAGTTGCGGAATCAACGGATCCGGGATGGGTATTTCTGATAAAGGATGCAAAAGGGATTATTGTGGAGAGAGGCTCTATTTTAAGCCACACAGCCATTATTACAAGGGAACTGAAGAAACCTTCCATTGTGAATGTTAAGAATGCAACAAGTCTGTTAAAAAATGGAGATTATGTGCAGGTAGATGCATATAAGGGAATTGTAAGGAGAATAGATGGAGCATAATAAATGGAAAATTGTATGAATTATGAAGTGATTTATGGAAAAAATCAATCTGTATATACTGATTTTTTAGCATTACCATGTAAATTATACCAGAAGAACGATCTGACACAGGATTATGATACAGAATATAAATTATTATCTGAAAATCATATATTAAGCAAATATTTTAAGTGTACGCCTTTTGTAGTCATTGATAAAAATGCACAAATACCTGTTGCACGATGTATGTTGACTTATTATCCAGAGGATGATGTTGCATATTTTGGATTTTTTGAAAGTGTAGATGATCAGAAAATCGTAGATTTATTGTTAGATACTATTTCAGAAAGGGCTAAAAAAGATGGAAAAGTGAAACTTGAGGGACCTGTCGATGCCTCTTTTTGGATAAAATACAGATTAAAAATGAATTTGTTTGACAAAATTCCTTATACGGGAGAACCTTATAATAAAGATTATTATTATCAATTACTCACTAATTATGGTTTTATAGTCCAAAATCATTATACATCCAATATTTATCCAGTTATAGATGCAGGTTATCATAATCAGAAATTTCAGAAGCGTTATGAACAATTTAGGGACAACGGATATGAAATAAAAAGTCCTGACAAGAAGAATTATCAATCTATCATGGAAAAGGTATATGAACTGATCATGGATTTATATAGTGATTTTCCAGCTTTTAAGTATATTGAAAAAGACGATTTTATGAAACTTTTTAGTTCCTATAAATATATATTAGATTTTGATATGGTTAAAATTGCTTTTTATAAAGAAAAAATTGTTGGATTTTTTATAAGTGTTCCCAATTACAAAAATTTGCCTTATAAATTAAATGTCAGAAACTTTTTTAAAATCCTTCAAATAAAACACAAACCAGATGAATATGTGATGCTTTATGTGGGGGTAGACAGAAAGCATGTAGGATTGGGAAATGCGATGTCTAATATTATTACGATGGAACTAAAGAAAAAACAGGTTCCAAGTATAGGAGCACTGGTAAGGGATGGAAAAATTACGCAGAGTTACGCAAGTGAATTAATTCAGGATCGATATGAATATGTATTATTGGAAAAGGAACTGTAATAAATGGAGAGGCAGCTATGGCAGAATTTATAAAATTACCTGTTGTTTTTGGCAGAGGAGGTCGACGCATATATGGCACCAAATGTAGCAATTGGAATACAGGATTTTTCTACAATTATCGAGAACAAATATTTTTATATAGATAAAACAGCTTTTTTGAAAGAATGGTGGGACAGTGGAGATAGTGTCACTTTGATCACAAGACCACGACGTTTTGGAAAGACATTGACCATGAGTATGACCGAGCAGTTTTTTTCGCTGGAATATGCAGGGCGTTCTGATTTATTTGAGAGTTTCGAAATCTGGAAAAATAAGGAGTATCGCAAGCTGCAGGGAACTTATCCGGTCATCAGTCTTTCATTTGCCCGGATCAAAGAACGTGATTATGAGAAAACAAAACAGAAGATGTGTGAGATTTTAAGGAACATTTATATTAAGTTTTCTTATATCAAAGAGAGTGCAAGGCTGACGGATGCAGACCGGGCATATTATGACCGTATGCTGGCGGAAGATATAAGAGAGACAGATGCGACATCCTCACTTTATCAGTTATCAGATTTTCTCTATAGATATTATGGCAAAAAAGTGATTATTCTTTTAGATGAATACGACACTCCAATGCAGGAGGCATTCGTGGATGGTTACTGGGAAGAACTGGCGGCATTTACAAGAAGTCTGTTTAATTCAATGTTTAAGACGAATCCGGCATTGGAACGTGGAATCATGACTGGAATTACAAGAGCGAGTAAAGAGTCCATTTTTTCAGATCTGAATAATCTTGAAGTTGTGACAACAACATCTGATAAGTATGCGACAACGTTTGGTTTTACCGAATCGGAGGTGTTTCATGCTTTAGAGGAATGTGGACTTGAAAGTGAAAAGAATGAAGTGAAAAGATGGTATGATGGATTTATTTTTGGAACACATAAGGATATCTATAATCCATGGTCAATATTGAACTATCTTGATTCACAGCAGTACACAACTTATTGGGCGAACACGAGTGCAAATAGTCTGGTCGGGAAATTAGTGCGTGAAGGAAACCGCAATATCAAGGAAAAATTTGAGAAGTTATTATGCGGTGAGTGCATCTGGTCAGAAATTGACGAACAGATTGTGTACAATCAATTAAATGGAAATGAGCAGGCAGTTTGGAGTCTTTTGCTGGCGAGCGGTTACTTAAAAGTGCTTTCTTATGAAAAATACAAGGATATTCCGGAAGGAACCGAGCCAAAATATCAGCTTGCGCTTACAAATCTGGAAGTAAAGCTGATGTTCCAGAGAATGATACGCGACTGGTTTGCCACTGTGCAGCCGGATTATAATGATTTTGTGAAAGCAATGTTTATTGGTGATGTGGATGCAATGAATGAATACATGAACCGTGTTGCATTACAGACATTCAGTTACTTTGATACAGGGGACAGGGCTTCCGGAGCAGAACCGGAACGTTTTTACCATGGATTTGTATTAGGACTGCTCGTGGATCTGCAGGACAGATATTATGTGAAATCCAACCGGGAGAGCGGTTTCGGAAGATATGATGTCATGCTTGAACCGAAACATCCCGGACAGGAGAATGCGGTGATCCTTGAATTCAAAGTGCGGAGCACAAGGAAAGAAAAAAGTCTGGAAGAAACAGCACAGTCAGCGCTTAAGCAGATCAAGCAGAGAAAATACCGGGAAGAATTGAAAACTAAGGGTATTCAGGAAGAACAGATAAAAGAGTATGGCTTTGCATTTGAGGGTAAGACCGTGTTGATCGTAGATTGATCATGTTGCATTTAACGTTACCATTTACGTTATTGTCCGTGGGATGCCATTAATTATTGCGATGCACATTGAAGGAATCCGATGTTTCCACCGGTGAATTATTGAACTAACACCAGTGGAAACAATGTGCTGAAACATTTTATAGAAAGTACAGGAGCAGCAAAGGGCCTGGCTTTTTTTATTGTTAAAAAAATTTGACGAAATTTATTATTTCTCATAGTGAGTTTATGCTATGTCAAAAACAAATTGACAATTTTTTCGATGCAAGTTATGGTAATAAGGTAATCTTTTTTATCAAAATTGAGGGTGCAAGGTCTGCATAAAAATCCAGTTAAAACTGCAAGTGCAATAGATGCAAAAATTGTTTGGTGCATTGAAGAGGCAAAATTATCATGGTAAAATATCCGAAAAATCGGAAAAACATCAGGAGATTGTACATGAAGATATACGAAAAAATATTTGAAAGACTTGAAGAATTAAATATGAGTCAGATAGAGTTATCAGGAAGAACAGGCATTGCAACCAGTACGATAAGTGACTGGAGAAAGAAGCAGATTAATCCGCAAGCAGATAAGCTGGTGCCTATATGCAAAGCACTTGAAATGTCAATTACGGATCTTTTGTGTGATGAAGATGATAAGAAAAATAAAGTTTTGTCGAGAGATTATGTAGGTGAAGATCATATACTTATTGAAAAAAATATAAGTTCTACTATTGGTGTTAAAAGAAGGATACTGAACTTTTATGAGCAAATGGAAGTCAATAAAGTTGAAACAGATTTAATTGATAATACTACTGAGAGAAATATCTCAATTATCAGGGATGTTGACGGAAATAATATAGTGTTGATTAATGATATATTATTCAAGTCCAGAAGGTCTATTGAATGGGATGAGATAGAGAAGCTGCTGAGAAAATTTATTGGAAATTATTATGAAATTGCAGAGACGGCAGAAAAGATATATATTGGATCAGATTTTCCAGATGAATTTGCACATTCAAAATATACAAAGGCAATAAAGGGAGCCAATGAAAAGGCGAAAGCAAATTCTGTATCTGCTATTGGTGATCTGATATCAATTGCTGATAATAAAATGATGTATCCAGATTATGAAAAAAAACATGGCCGCAAGGCAAAAAATGGTTGGTATCGTTATGATACAAGATTTGGGATTCCTGTTTATGATGAATCAGGAGAAATAAAAAGATACAATATTTTTAAAGCGCGAATGTTAGTTCGTTGTGACGAGAAGAAAAATTTTTATTTATATGATATTGTGCAAATAAAAAAGGAAACGAGCACGCCGCTTGAGTAAAAACTGTACGGTAGAAAACTTCATTTCCTTGAATTGCATTCTAGCAGACAATAGGATGATTGTCAACTCGGCTTTTCCAACCACCCCCACTTCTGAACAGAATGTGGCATCCAGTCAGAAACTTGCTATTTTCAGCATTTCTCCTAGTAGACAATAATCTTATTTTATGCCTATAATACAGTTACATTTAACGTTACCATTTATGCGATAGATTTGTTATACTTAAGTAGAAATTGCAAAAAAATAGTTTGGAGAGGCAGCTATGGCAGAATTTATAAAATTACCTGTTGGAATTGAAAATTTTGAAAAAATCCGCAGAGATGGTTTTTATTATGTTGATAAAACCGGTCTGATCGAGCAGCTTTTAAATAACTGGGGAGAGGTCAATCTGTTCACGCGTCCACGTCGGTTTGGTAAGACATTGAATATGAGCATGCTCAAATGTTTCTTTGAAATCGGTACAGATCAGTCGCTGTTTGACGGATTATATATTTCTAAGAATAAGGCTTTATGTGATGCATATATGGGAAAGTATCCGGTCATATCAATCAGTTTAAAAGGGGTAAATGCAGACAGTTACGAAAATGCACGCAGCCTGTTGAAACGGATTGTGATGGAAGAAGCGAAAATGCACCGGATCATCATGAGTGGAAATAGGTTAGATGACATAGACAAGGCAGAATATATGTCACTTGTTACAGGAGAAATGGGCGAGGACACGCTTGTATACAGTATGAAAACGCTGACTGCATTACTGGAAAAGTATTATGAGAAAAAAGTGATTGTACTCATTGATGAGTATGATGTACCTCTTGCCAAGGCAAACGAGAATGGTTACTATGACCAGATGGTTTTACTTGTCAGAAATTTATTTGAAAACGTGTTAAAGACAAACAGTAGTTTGAAATTTGCAGTTTTAACAGGATGTCTGCGTGTGGCAAAGGAGAGTATTTTTACAGGACTGAACAATTTTAAGACTAATTCAATCCTTGATGCGGAGTATGATGAGACGTTTGGATTTGTCGATGATGAAGTGAAAGAAATGCTTCATTATTATGGTCAGGATACACATTATGAGACAGTAAAAGAGTGGTATGACGGATACCGCTTTGGAAATGCAGATGTTTATTGCCCGTGGGACGTCATTAATTATTGCGATGCACATAGAAGGAATCCGATGCTTCCACCGGAGAATTATTGGACTAACACCAGTGGAAACGATGTGCTGAAACATTTTATAGAAAGTGCAGGAGCAGCAAAGGGGCTGGCAAAAACAGACTTAGAGAGACTTGTAAATGGTGAAATCGTAGAAAAAGATATACGTGAGGATCTGACTTATAACGAACTGTATGCATCCATGGATAACCTCTGGAGTACACTTTTCATGACGGGATATCTCACACATAAAGGCAGAGTTGATACAAAAAGATACAGACTTGCAGTGCCAAACAGAGAAATTCGGAACATCATCACAGAGCAGGTGCTGGCTTTGTTTAAGCAGAATGTGGAAAAAGACGGACAGCTTCTGAATGATTTTTGTACTGCTCTTTCAGACGGACACACAGATGAGGTCGAGCGGTTATTTTCAGAATATATGAAAAAGACGATCAGCGTCCGTGATACTTTTGCAAGGAAAGAGTTAAAGGAGAATTTTTATCATGGTCTTCTGCTGGGGATTCTTGGATTTAAGGCTGGCTGGTCGGTCATGTCTAACCGTGAATCTGGAAATGGATTCAGTGACATTATGATTATGATAGATGATGCTGAGATTGGAATTGTGATTGAAGTAAAATATGCGGAGAGTCATGATCTCGAGGCTGTTTGCAAGGATGCGCTAAAACAGATGATAGATAAACGCTATACAGAATATTTTGAACAGCAGGGGATAAAGAAAATTCTTAAATATGGAATTGCCTGCCAAGTCAAGGAATGTAAGGTTATGTTAGAAGAAAACTAATTTCAAGAAAGATATAACATGTAAAAATGTTGCATCTTTCTTTTTTATTGTTGCAGTCTGCGGTCAATTGGTTGCAATGTAAAAACGAACATGATAATGTGATAGTAACAGGAAACGGAAGATGCGCAAAACAAGGAGGCTAAATCCTCTCCTCACCAGGAGGGCAAATTTTACTTCGTAAAATAGGATTTTGCTTCGCAAAACAAGGAGGATTATATGATTTGGGAAGATGTATTAGCAAAATTTAAAGAGTTATTTGGGGATGAGGGCGAGATCGGTGTTTATTTTGCACCGGGACGTGTGAATATGATCGGTGAGCATACCGATTACAACGGAGGACACGTTTTCCCTTGTGCACTCACCATTGGTACATATGGTGTGGCAAGAAAAAGAAATGACAAGAAACTTCGTTTCTATTCTATGAATTTTGAGCAACTCGGTGTGATCGAGTCTTCAGTAGAAGGCTTAAAACCGGAAAAAGAAGCTGACTGGACGAACTATCCAAAGGGAGTTATGTGGGCGTTTGGCGAGAAGGGAATGAAAGTAGAGCAGGGTATGGATCTTGTTTTATTTGGAAATATTCCAAACGGCTCCGGACTTTCTTCTTCTGCATCCGTTGAAGTTCTGACCGGATATATTTTAAAAGATATGTTTGGATTCGACGTGACAAATCAGGATCTTGCGCTGATCGGACAGTTCTCTGAAAATAAATTCAACGGCGTAAACTGTGGTATCATGGATCAGTTTGCGATTGCAATGGGAAAAGCAGGTCATGCGATTTTCCTTGACACGGCAACTTTAAAATATGAGTATGCACCGATCAAGCTGGAAAATGCAAAGATCGTGATCTCCTGCAGCAACAAAAAACGTGGGCTTGGAGATTCCAAATACAATGAGAGAAGAAGTGAGTGCGAGACTGCATTAGCAGAACTCCAGAAAGTCGTTAAAATTGATTCCCTTGGTGAACTCACGGAGGAACAGTTTGAACAGTACAAAGATGCGATCAAAGATCCTGTCAGGGTAAAACGTGCAAAACATGCGGTTTATGAGAATCAGAGAACCATCAAGGCAGTGGAAGCATTAAAGAATAACGATGTTGCTCTGTTTGGTGAGTTAATGAACGCCTCCCATGTTTCCCTTCGTGATGATTACGAAGTAACCGGTATCGAGCTTGACACATTGGTGGAAGAGGCATGGAAAGTAGACGGAGTGATCGGTTCCCGCATGACAGGTGCAGGATTCGGCGGATGTACCGTCAGCATCGTAAAAGATGAGGCAGTCGATTCCTTTATTGAAAAAGTAGGTGTTGCTTACAAAGATAAGATTGGTTATGCAGCTGATTTCTATGTAGTTGAGATCGGTGACGGTCCAGTAAAACTGGCTTAGTGATTTCAAAATAAAGAGGATAACACAATGATTCAGGAAAGAATTTTAGAATTGACAGAATATGGTCTTGTGACCGGGCTGGTAGAGCCGGAAGACAGGAGATTTACCATTAACCGCCTGTTAGAACTTTTTCATCTGGATGAATTAGACGATGAGGTGGCAGCAGCCTATGCAAAGAGAACACCGATGACGCAGGAGAGTGCAGAGGCAGCATTGGAAGACATCTTAAATGAGATGCTCGATTATGCGGCAGAAGATGGACTGATGCCGGAAGACACGATCACATACAGAGATTTATTTGATACAAAGATCATGGGCATGCTTGTGCCAAGACCAAGTGAAGTGATCAAAAAATTCCAGACACTCTATCAGATCAGCCCAAAGGAGGCAACTGACTATTTTTACAAATTAAGCAGGGATACAAACTACATTCGTAGATATCGTATCAAAAAAGACCAGAAATGGACTGCAGATACCGAGTTTGGAACATTGGATATCACCATCAATCTCTCCAAACCGGAAAAAGATCCGAAGGCGATCGCAGCAGCCAAGCTTGCAAAACAGAGCGGTTATCCAAAATGCCTTCTGTGCAAAGAAAACGAGGGATATGCAGGACGTGTGAACCATCCGGCAAGACAGAACCACAGGATCATTCCGGTAACGATCAACCACAGTGACTGGTTTTTCCAGTATTCACCATATGTTTACTACAATGAGCACTGTATCGTTTTTAACGCAGAGCATACACCGATGAAAATCGAGAAAGCAACCTTTGGAAAACTGTTGGATTTTGTAGAGCAGTTCCCACATTACTTTGTCGGATCGAATGCTGACCTTCCGATTGTTGGTGGATCTATTTTGAGCCACGATCATTTTCAGGGTGGACATTATGAGTTCGCTATGGCAAAAGCACCGGTGGAAAAAGAGCTGGTCTTCAAGGAATTTGAGGATGTGAAAGCCGGAATCGTAAAATGGCCAATGTCCGTGATCCGTATCAGCGCACCACAAAAAGAGCGCCTGATCGAGCTCGCAGATAAGATTTTACTTGCATGGAGAGGTTATACGGATGAAGATGCATTTATTTTTGCAGAGACAGAGGGCGAACCACACAACACGATCACTCCTATCGCAAGAAAACGCGGCAATGATTATGAGTTAGATCTTGTACTCCGCAATAATATCACGACAGAGGAGCATCCGCTGGGTGTTTACCATCCACATGCAAAACTTCATCATATCAAAAAAGAAAACATTGGTCTGATCGAGGTTATGGGACTTGCAGTGCTTCCAGCCAGATTAAAAGATGAGATGGCAGCATTAGAACAGGCAATCTTAGACGGCGCAGAAATCCGTGAGGATGAAGTACTTGCAAAACATGCAGACTGGGTGGAGGAATTTCTGCCTAAGTATGGATTTACAGCAGGAAGTGGTCTGGAAGGTGAGATCACACCGGAAAAATTACATGAGATCATTCAGACAGAAATCGGTCTTGTGTTCAAGGAAGTTTTATTGGACGCAGGTGTTTACAAGTGCACAGAGGAAGGCAGAAAGGCATTCCGTAAGTTTGTAGATACCGTTAATGCATAAAAATACAGGGGAGTATTTTTAAATAGAAGAGAAACTGTCCGGGCAGTATCCGTAAGGAAAATGTCCAGTGGCAGTTTTCTTTTTTTGTCTATTTACTTTCGTACAGTATTGTTGTAAAGTAATAATTGTTCCGTAGATCTGTACATTTACGGTGCAGACCGCAGGAAAAACATTCGAGAGTAAGAAAACAGTGAGGAAGAGAATATGATTTCACAGAAAATACAGAAGGCATTGCAGGGAAGTTCTGCGATCCGTGCAATGTTTGTAGAGGGAAATGAACTTGCCGCCAGGGTGGGAAGAGAGAACGTGTATGATTTTTCATTGGGGAATCCTGCAACACCGGCTCCGGCAGCATTGAACGAGGCAATTAAGCAACTGGTGGATGAGACCGATCCGCTGGTTTTACATGGATATATGGACAACGCCGGTTACCCGGATGTCCGTCAGGCGGTTGCAGAGAACTTAAACAAGCGTTTTGGAACTGCATTTACTTCCCATAATATTGTGATGACAGTGGGAGCAGCGGGAGGATTGAACATTATTTTTAAAACAATCTTAGATCCGGGTGACGAGGTGATCGTGTTTGCCCCATATTTCGGAGAGTACAAGAGTTATGCAGCCAATTTTGATGCGGAAGTCGTGGAAGTGGCACCGGATTTTGAAACATTCCAGCCAGATCTGATGGCATTTGAAAAAGCGATCAATGAAAAGACCAAGGCAGTGATCGTGAACACACCAAACAATCCGACAGGTGTGATCTATCATGAAGAAACCATGAAAAAGATGGCTGAGATTCTGGAAAAGAAGGAAAAAGAGATTGGACACGAAATTTATCTGATTTCCGATGAGCCTTACCGTGAACTTGTCTACGATGGAAATCAAGAGGATTTCCTGACGAAATACTATAGGAATACAATTGTAGGTTATTCCTTCAGCAAATCCCTTTCCCTTCCGGGTGAGCGTATTGGATATGTGGTTGTTCCGGATGAGGTGGAAAATGCAGATCAGGTCATTGACGGCATTGTTGTATCCAATCGTACCCTCGGCTTTGTGAATGCGCCATCCCTGCTTCAGAAAGCAGTTGCAAAATGTCTGGATGAGAAAACCAATCTGGCATTTTATGATGAAAACAGAAAGATGTTATACGAAGGACTGCAAAAGCTAGGTTTTCACTGCATCAAACCGGAAGGCGCTTTTTATATGTGGGTAAAATCTCCGGATGCAGACGAAGAAAAATTTGTTGCAGCAGGTAAAAAATACAATATCATCATGGTAAAGGGCAGCGCATTCGGATGTGCAGGCTATGTCCGTCTTGCTTACTGTGTTTCCCATGAGACGGTGAAAAATGCCCTGACTGCGTTTGAAAAACTGGCAGAAGATTACGGATTGTATACTGAATGAAATGACTCGGAAATGAGCAGATTGTAATGAATTTGTGAAATATAACAGGAAAATTGAGAGAGTGGAGAGCGTAAAATTTATGAGTAACTGGGAAGAGTATGTAAGAACGGTGGAACCGTACGTTCCGGGAGAACAGCCAAACCAGCCGGACATGATCAAATTGAATACCAACGAAAATCCATATCCGCCCGCACCGGGAGTGGTAGAGGCACTGAAGAACTTTGAAACAGACAAGCTGCGGCTTTATCCGGAACCGACCTGCAAAGTGTTAGTTGATGCGATCGCAGATTATTACGGGATCAGGAGCAGTCAGGTATTTACCGGTGTCGGTTCGGATGATGTGCTTGCCATGATATTTATGACATTTTTTAACAGCAAAAAGCCGATCCTGTTTCCGGATATCACCTATTCTTTTTATGATGTGTGGGCAAATATGCTTCGGATTCCGTTTGAGACAAAAGCGTTAGATGATGATTTCCAGATCAGAAAAGAGGACTATTATGGGGAAAACGGCGGCGTGGTGTTCCCAAATCCGAATGCACCGACCGGAATCCTCATGCCGCTTTCAGAGATCGAGGATATCATTGCACACAACCGCAATGTGATCGTAGTTGTGGATGAGGCATACATTGATTTTGGCGGGGAGTCTGCGCTGCCTTTGATCGAAAAATATGACAATCTTCTCGTGGTACAGACCTTTTCAAAATCGCGTTCCCTGGCAGGTATGCGGCTTGGGTTTGCGATGGGAAATGAAAAGCTGATCCGGTATATCAATGATGTGAAATATTCTTTCAATTCCTACACGCTCAATCAGACAGTGCTTGTACTTGGTGTGCAGGCAATCAGGGACAGGGAGTATTTTGAGGAAACCTGTGCGAAAGTCATCACTACAAGGGAATGGACGAAGTGCGAACTGAAAAAGCTTGGATTTTCCTTTGGGGACTCCATGAGCAACTTTATTTTTGCAACACATGAAAGAGTTCCTGCAAAAGAAATATTTGAAGCACTCCGGGAGCATAACATTTTCGTGCGTTATTTTTCAAAGCCGAGAATTGATAATTATCTGCGCATCAGCATTGGTACACAGCAGGAGATGGAGCACCTGATTGCTTTTCTGACAGATTATTTGAAGGAATAACAGAATACTGTCAGGTATAAATTATAGTTATAACCAATATGAAAAAAAGTATTGCTTTTTCGTCACGATTCGACTATTATAGAATTCGCGTCTGTAACGCTTTAGTGTGTAAAACAGGTATTTACTTTAAAACTTTACTATGTTAAAATATGTATAGATTTGAAATTTCTGACAATAAAAAAGAGAATGATATCATTTTGATTTATGAAAAGGAGAAAGTAAAATGAGCAAGAAACTAAGGAATGAGGCAGTAGACCATCTTTTTGATGCGATTTTAAGCCTGGAAAACAGAGAAGAATGTTATACTTTTTTTGAAGATGTCTGCACTGTGAATGAGCTGCTTTCCTTATCACAGAGATTTGAGGTTGCCAAGATGTTACGTGACCAGAAAACATATCTTGATATTGCAGAGAAAACAGGTGCTTCCACAGCGACCATCAGCCGTGTAAACCGTTCTTTAAATTATGGAAATGACGGATATGACATGGTATTTGCCAGAATGGCTGCATCAGAGACAAACGAAGCGTAAAACAGAATAGAAAAACCCGGAAAAAAGGAAAAACCCGGAGCTGCACGGATCATGTCTGGTATAGACAGTGTTCCATTCAGCACCGGGTTTTATTTTTCTTTTTTGGAAGGATCTTTTTCTTCGTGCAGCATCTGATCGACAATGCGCTCGATAATTGTTTTTTTCAGGTAGACATCATAGCTTAACATGCAGATAAAACTGAATGTCCGTAAAAGCTCTGCATCCTCACCTTCCATTTCCTCAAAAGTTTTCATGGAGGTGTTAAACTTCTTTGCAAGGTCTTTCATGATATTTAAGGTTTCCTGATGCTCCAGACCGAACACTTCTTTATAGATATCCTCAAGACTCATCTCGGAGCTGCCTTTTCCAAAATACTTGTCCGTAATCGGATTTAAGATACTCTGGATGTCACTGATGCTTAAGATACTCTTAAAATAGTAGATAAAAATCAAAGTCAGCACATGTTCTTTGGAATATTTTTTCTTTTCTGGAGGAGGAAGAAGATCGTTTTTCGCATAATTGTTGATCATGGTCTTTGTCAGAATCTTATCATCCTCATGCCGCTTGGATGTGGCAAGCTGGGAATCCATGAATGTTGTCACCTGATCCATGTAAAGATCGATATTCGGGATATCTTCCGGTTTTACATAGTCGATTTTGTTAAATTCATCTAATATATCACTTAAAAATTGTTTTGTATTCATTTTTTTACCTGCTTTTACTCTTACTGGTTCAATCGTATTCTCTATATGAGATTATATAGTATTGAAAACTAGATGACAATAGACAATTGAAATTAATTGTATGAATTTGAATGTGGACGGTCGTAGATTATTTCTGACGCAAAGGTAAAAAAGAGACGGGTGTATTTGACAAAAATATATGTTTGTCATATAATGCACTTAACAGGAAAGCCGATAGATAGGTGCGAGCTATCTACTCCGGCGAAAAATCAAGTTATGAAATAACCGTCAACTTTTCTCAGGAGCTGGACGGTTATTTTTTATTGTTAAAAAAAGAAAATATGTTCGATTTTACTGTTCATATACATGGTTAATGTGTTACAATAGATGGGAATATGATATTGTAATAAAAAAGGGATTGAATATTACAAACAACAACGGAAATGGAGATTTCTATGAGCATTTATGATACATTGAACGAACAGCAGAGAGAAGCAGTATTTCACACGGAGGGACCGGTTCTGATTTTAGCGGGGGCGGGTTCCGGAAAAACACGTGTCCTGACACATCGCACTGCCTATCTGATCGAAGAAAAGGGCGTGAATCCATACAATATTATGGCGATCACCTTTACGAACAAAGCGGCAGGTGAGATGCGTGAGAGAATCGACCAGCTTGTGGGATATGGCTCTGAGAGCATCTGGGTATCAACGTTCCATTCTACCTGTGTGCGCATTTTAAGACGTCATATTGACCGCATCGGGTTTGACACTAATTTTACAATCTATGATTCCGATGACCAGAAAACACTGATGAAGGATATCTGTAAGCGTCTGAATGTGGATACCAAGATTTACAAAGAGCGGAGTCTGCTTGCTGCGATTTCCAAGGCAAAAGATGAACTGGTAGATCCACAGGAATTTTCTCTCCGGGCGGCTGCTTCCGGGGATTTTGCAAAACGGAAACAGGCAGAGATCTACAGAGAGTATCAGGATGCACTGCGGCGGAATAATGCACTTGATTTTGATGATCTGATCGTAAAGACGGTTGAATTGTTTAAAACGGATGCACAGGTGTTAGACTACTATCAGGAACGCTTTCGCTATATTATGGTGGACGAGTATCAGGATACGAATACGGCACAGTTTGAACTGATCAGTATTCTTGCCAGAAAGTATAAGAACCTGTGTGTCGTTGGTGATGATGACCAGTCTATCTATAAGTTCCGCGGCGCCAATATTTATAATATTCTGAATTTTGAAAAACATTTTCCGGAGGCAGTGACGATAAAACTGGAACAGAATTACCGTTCTACACAGAATATTTTAAATGCTGCAAACGGAGTGATCTCCAACAATATGGGACGAAAAAGAAAGACACTCTGGACAGATAATGAGGAAGGTAAAAAGATCGGTTTTAAACAGTTTGAGACAGGCTATGAGGAGGCAGAATATGTCGCAAAGGATATCAATGCCTGCGTGAAGGACGGCAGATATCATTACGGTGACTGCGCTGTTCTCTACCGCACAAACGCACAGTCCCGTCTTTTTGAGGAAAAATTTATTGTATCCAATATTCCGTATAAGATTGTCGGCGGCGTGAACTTCTATGCAAGAAAAGAGATCAAAGACCTGCTTGCCTATTTAAAAACGATCGATAATGCGAGAGATGATCTTGCTGTCCGCAGGATCATTAATGTGCCAAAACGTGGAATCGGTGCAACAACCTTAAACCGTGTGGCAGATTATGCGGCGACGGCAGATATCAGTTTTTATAATGCATTGAAAATGGCAGACGATATTCCGACACTCGGCAAGAGTGCTGCAAAGATCAAGCCATTTGTGAATTTTATTCAGGTGATGCGCAGTAAAGTAGAGATTATCAGCGTTTCTGAACTTTTGCAGGAGATTATAGACGAAACAGGGTATGTGAAAGAATTGGAAGCGGAAGATACCGAGGAGGCAAAGGCGCGTATTGAGAATATTGATGAGTTGATCAGTAAAGTGGTTGCTTATGAGGAAGGCGAGGAACATCCGACACTCAGTGGCTTTTTAGAGGAAGTGGCACTGGTTGCAGACATCGACAGTCTCGACGAGGGCAGTGATTATGTTGTTTTAATGACATTACATAGTGCAAAAGGTCTGGAGTTCCCGAAAGTTTACCTTGCCGGAATGGAGGATGGATTGTTCCCAAGTTATATGTCCATCACTTCGGACAGTTCTTCTGAGGATCTCGAAGAGGAGCGACGCCTGGCTTATGTGGGAATCACGAGAGCCAAAGAAGAACTTACAATTACCTGTGCAAGACAACGTATGATTCGTGGCGAAACGCAATATAATAAAGTATCGCGGTTTGTTCGGGAGATTCCGTCTGAACTGTTGGACAGTGAACCGAGAAAGCCGGCATCTGCAAGAGAATCTTCTTTTGGAAAAGAGAGCAGTTTCCCATCTTTTTTACAGAACCAGACAACTACACGACCGAAAAGAACAACACTGCGCCAGCAGCCTTCCGGACAGAGTATGCAGGCAAAGGCACTTGTCACAAAGGGTGTTGTAAAGTCAGAGCTTGACTATGGTGTCGGGGACACCGTATCGCATATCAAGTTTGGCAAAGGAGTTGTGAAAAACATCATGGATGGCGGAAGAGATTACGAGGTAACCGTGGATTTCGAAGGATATGGTGTGAAAAAAATGTTTGCTTCTTTTGCAAAATTAAAGCGTATCTGATTCTATTTGGGAGCATAGAAGTCTGCGTATCCAAAACTCTAAAAAATATATAAAATTTTTGAAAAATGTAAATTTTTTATATTCGAAAAGTAAAGGATATGATATAATGAGCGAAAGAGAGGAAAATACAAATTTATTTGTATTTGACGAACGGCGAAATTATTGAGTGATGGAATCACGAAATAATCAATAAAAACTGGAAAATTAAAAAGTATAAATAAAAGAAGGAGCGGAAAACTATGAATAAGGTGGAAGATTTCATCAATGCGACAAAGTTAAACGACTTACTCAATAAGAAAGAGGATCTGATCAATATGACGAAGTTGAATGAATTATTAAACAAAAAAGAAGCAGAAGAAAAGAAAACATCAAAGGTTGTATGGATTTTTGCAATTATCGGTATTATTGCAGCAGTTGCAGCAGCAATATATGGCGTATATCGTTTCTTTACACCAGATTATCTGGAAGATTTTGAAGACGATTTTGAAGATGATTATGATGACGATTTCTTCGAAGATGAAGATGACGAAGAAGAGCCGGCAAAACCAGCAGAGAAAAAAGAAGAAGAATAAAAATAATCTGGAGGGCTGCAGATGCAGCCCTTTTTTCTTGTGTAACAGATAAAAGAAATAGAAAACTGTGAAGTTAATAAATGTCAATGGAATCATGGACAATTTTATAGTTGATGAAATAAAAATGCGAGGAATTTATGAAAAAAGGACAAATCATAGAAGGCGTAATCGAGCGCGTAGACTTTCCAAATAAGGGAATTATCAGAACAGAGGATGGCAGACAGGTTATTGTAAAAAATACGATACCGGGACAGAAAGTGTCTGCTTCCATCAATAAAATCCGCAAAGGAAAGGCAGAGGGCAGACTTTTAGAGGTATTGGAAAAGTCACCGCTGGAAGGGGACAAAACAGGATGTGTCCATGCCGGGGAATGTGGAGGATGTACTTACCAGACACTTCCATACGACAGGCAGCTTGAGATGAAAGCAGAACAGGTAAAAAAATTAATGGATGATGTGATCGATCAGGAAAACCGGGATTACCAGTTTCTGGGAATCAAGGAAAGTCCAAGGCAGACAGGATACCGCAATAAAATGGAATTTTCCTTTGGGGATGAATTTAAGGATGGACCGTTAGCACTTGGAATGCATAAGCGTGGAAGCTTTTATGATATTGTGACGGTGGAAAACTGCCAGATCGTGGATGAGGATTTCAGAAAGATCCTGTCTGTCACACTTGCTTATTTTCGTGAACAAAATATCACCTATTACCATAAACTGCGTCACACCGGATATTTAAGACATCTGCTTGTCCGTAAGGCAGTCAAAACAGGGGAAATATTAGTAGATCTGGTGACTACAACGCAGACGGATTTTCCGGGAATTGCCGGAGCACAGATGGATGAAGTTGAAAGTACGTTGAACAATACACAGGAAAACGCATTTGCAGGAACAGAAGAGGAATTATTAGAGGGCTGGAAAGCTGCTCTTCTTACAGCAGATTACAAAGGTATCATGACAGGTATTCTGCATACGAGAAATGACAATGTGGCAGATACCGTGACGAATGAAGGCACGGATGTTTTATATGGACAGGATTTCTTTTACGAGGAATTGTTAGGGCTTCGCTTTAAGATCACACCATTTTCTTTTTTCCAGACAAATTCCCTGGGTGCAGAGGTGCTATATCAGACTGCCAGAGAGTTTATCGGAGATGCACTTCCAAGCGGAACAGACGCAGATATTGCGGAGCATGGTAAAATTGTATTCGATCTGTATTCAGGAACCGGAACGATCGCACAGATGCTTTCTCCGGTAGCTAAAAAAGTGATCGGTGTGGAGATCATTGAGGAAGCAGTGGAAGCTGCCAAAGAGAATGCACAGTTGAATGGTTTACATAACTGCGAGTTTATCGCAGGGGATGTGCTCAAAGTCATTGACAGCATTGAAGAAAAGCCGGATTATATTGTACTTGATCCACCAAGGGACGGAATCAATCCAAAAGCTTTGGAAAAAATCATTCGTTACAATGTGCCTCAGATGGTTTATATTTCCTGCAAGCCGACCAGTCTGGCAAGAGATCTGGAAGTTTTACAGGCGAGAGGTTATGAAGTGCAAAAAGTTTGCTGTGTAGATATGTTTCCTTCGACGTTTCATGTTGAGTGCGTGGTATTGATGTCACGCATTCAGGCTTGATCGAGGAAATAGCGCGGAGATACGGGCTTTCCGGGCACTTTGGCATCAGCGCTGGAGGACGGATTTGGGCCTAAAAATCACTCCGACAGAATATATCTACTACTATTGCCTGAGGGTTGAGTAGGCCATTTAGATGTCACCGGGTTGAGTGGCCGGTTTAGATGTTTTTGCCGCAGGGTTGAGTTAGTGATTTGGATAACACAGGGTTGAGGCTGTGATTTAGATGCCGGAGCGACAACTTCGGATCTGAGGAGATGACTGATTGAACGAATCGGAGTTATATAAAGAACTTGGAGTGCTGACAAAAGAAAAGGATAAATGGGAAGAAAGCATACCATATGTTTCATCCCTTCTTTCACATGATTCTGTAAAGATAAAAGCAAAGGCGCTCTGGCTGCTTGGCGAAATGGGTCTTGTATATCCTCTGTTAGTGCAGGATGCGGTTCCTGAAATAGCTTCTTTCTGTGATAGTTCCGATTCGCTTTTACGCGAACGGGCAGTTAATGCTCTTGGCAGGATCGGACGAGGTAACTATCAGGTTATCGAATCTTATTGGACTGGTCTGTTCCGTTTTGCCTATGATGAAGAGCCAAAGGTATGTCTGACAGTAGCACATTCCTGCAATTGCTTCTCAAGCTGCTCCGCCTTGTCATGCGCGGATAGAACGATGCTTTGCGAATCCGCACGAGACAGATCATTATTTTACTTTTTTTGTTATCAAGCGCTCTTTCCCCTTCATAAACCGGGAGTCAAGAGGATGACTCTTGGGTTATTTCATTTTTGCCCGAAATCTGCCATAATACAGTCAGCCAAAGGGCGACAACTTATGATGACAATGTGGTATTCACCTTCAAGGACAGGAAGGAAGTCACGATATAGGGAATAATATAACAGGCCGCTTTGATGGTTGATTTCCGTCTCGCGGCCTGTTTGTAATGAATGATTATCTACTGTCTTTCGGAAACTGTGGTTTCAGAACAGAATCCTTTAGTGCTATGCTCTTATCTCTGCCCGGATACATGATGTAATAAGGCGGAATCTCGTTTGCCTTTTTCAAGAGCTCTTTTATCAGCTTTGCCTTCCCAAGCCACAGTTTGAGAGGGTTGATCTTCGGAAGGTCTTCCTCCGTAATCTTACCCTTCATACCGCCGAATTTCATGACTCTTTCTTTGATATAGCGAAGGTCATATCTGGCAGGATTCACCTCGATGATTTCCTTATCCAGACCCGTAAGCATGTAAACTGCCTCCAGCGGTGTGCGGACAGAGGTTTCAATGGTGAACACCACATCACGGGGAACCTCGACATATTGTCCAATGAGAGCGAGATTTGTGCAGTCCTTCGGAATGATCGTCGGGCGGTCGCTTTCCTTGCGAGGCATGAACTGCGAGGTGATATAGGGCATCATACAGGTAGAGATATGGGAATGTGCCAGCACCTCATCCTTCATATCCAACATTCCAAAATGGTACAGCATCTCTTCAATGATCTCATTTCCTGTGCACTCCGCCATAGGCTTTTTGATATAGCTGCCAATACGCTCTCCAAACAGGCCATCTCCCCACAGAACGTCACGGTTCTTCTCCCGCTGATCCGGGAAATAGTCCCTATCATAAATGACCAGCGACATTTCCCAACCGGAATCCATGAAGGTGATTCCGCCGCCCGTACCGCTCTTGCTTCCGGTCATCTTCTCCAATCGTTCAAAAAATTCGGGATAGTCTTCTACGGTGAGGAAAAAACTCATCCATTTGGTCTTGTCGATATGGCTTAAGAACTTATCTGGATTGCCGAACTTTTTATTCCGTGCAGCAAGGTTTTTCCATACCGTGAACAAGCCCATATCTTCCGTGTCCCGGTTAATTTCAGCGATATGTGTATTATCACCGTAGGAGGCGTTTGTCATCATGGAGCCGCTGGTAAGAAGGACGTAATCCTGAGCTCTTACAGGAATGGTTTCCTGATTCTTGATCTTAATACCGTAAACCGTATTGCAGGCCTCATCCATTTCCAGATCATAGACTGCAGTGTCCATACGGAAGGTGACACCCTGATTCTCCAACCATTTATGAATCGGCTTGATCACAGAATCCTTGTCATTGCGTTTTGTATGCAGAATGCCCTCCAGATAGTCGAGCCTGTTCAGAAGGCCGAATCGGTTGAAATACCGCTGCGCCTCCAATGCACTGTGATAGGGCTTAAAAGCCAGCATAGAGTGATAGCACCACCACAGAGAGCTATGGAAGAACTCGCTGTCCTTTCCGAAATAGTCCTCAATCGTCATATCCTCCAGATCCTTTTCCGGGATGCTGGTGAAGTGCTCCATTTTCAGGAGCAGCTCCGGACTCATGCGGTAGTCATGCACCTTTTCGTAAATATGTCCCTGTTTGCACAGGAGTCTGCTTTCGGAATGGATCGGCATATCCTTATTGGCTCTTACTGATTCATCAAGCACCGAGATCGATGGATCTTCCAAGGACGGGATCTTGCTGCACAGATACCAAAGGCACTCCATAAATGGCTCCAGTTCACGCTCACCGGGGCAGATATAGCCCGCTTCCCCGGAATAAGCGTCACAGCAGCCGCCAAGGGAATTTCGTTTTTCATACAGCGTGATGTTCTTTCCCGGCATTCCGGCATCATCAATCAGAAAGACCGCTGCCGCAAGGCCGGCCATTCCTCCGCCAATGATGTGGGCGTTCCTTTCTTCTATGCCTTCAGGTGCGGGAGCCTTGTAAAACAGATTGTAAATGTTCATGGCATACATTCCTTTCTGAAAAGTTTTCAAAACAGTGTTGAAATCACAACACTGTCTATATTATAATAAGGAATGTACTATGGAGCAACCATTGATGTTATGCGAAGTGTTGATATATCCACACTCAACGCATATTTGTCGATATATTCAGGAGGAAATTTATGAAGGCAAAGAACCTAAACGCTTCATCTGTAAAAACAAGAAACCTCATAAGAGATACTTTTGCAGAGCTGCTTTACGAAAAGAAAAATATTAACAAGATCACAGTGACAGAGCTGGTGCAGCGAGCGGACATTAACCGGAGCACTTTCTATTCTCACTATGATGATGTGCGGCACGTTGCGGAGGATATTAAAGCCGAAACACTGAAAGCCTTCTTTGAGAACAAAACCATATCCAATGTACATGACATTGAACCTTTCTTTGATGAGATTTATGCCTATATCAAGAAGAACGATTCCTTCTTCCGGTTGATCTTCATCTCAGATGAAGTGACGAATTTTGTGCGTCATCTGGGCAACATCTGTAAAGGACGAATTTACGAGGCAGTAAACAAAGACGACTCTATTCGTGATAAACACCTGCTTGAACTGGAAGTTTCTGCATTTTCGGACGGCATCGCCATGCAGTTTATCCGTTATTATCACAATGACTATAACGTGACGCTGGAGGAGATCATCGAGTGCGGTAAACTCTGGTGTAGAACGATGATCGAACGCCGATCAGAGAAGACCGTCATGTTAAAGGAATGAGGCTGCAGAAACAAAAACTCTTCCAAGCGGTATATGGGTTCAGTCTCATCCTCAGCTTCTGTCATCACCTTGTGCCGCAGATAGGTGTTCTCCACCTTCGTGACATTGGCGTCACGATCCAGAATTCCAGATCAGCTTAAATGGGCTGAATACATATCGCAAACCGACGAAAACCGTGTTGTAAGGATACACTGTCTGGGTGTGATCAAGGCAACGACATCAAAGTAGTCATTAGACAGACTAAGGCTCCCACACTGCCATCATCGGTAGTAAGGGAGCCTTGTTTTATGCTTCTATGTCGATTGTGATGCCGGACTTGAATTCCACAGTGAAGTGATCCTCGAAAACGGTGATCTTGGCAATCAGGCGGCTGACCAGCTTCTCGTCAAACTCCGTGATGGTAGCAGGCTGGCTCTTGACGAAATCCTGCAGGTCACGAATCTGCTTCATCTGTTCGTCCTTGATAACGTTGTCCACCTCGGCCTGCCTGCGCTGATCCCGGAGCCGGAGAATCTCATCAGTGATGGCGTCGTAGTCGTCCTTCTGGTTGACTTTCTTCAGGAGTTCCTTTTGCAACTTGCTCAGGCGCTTGTCTATGACCTCCGGCGAGAGGGCATCACCCTGCAGGACCACCGTGGCGATGTTGGCTCTTAGCGTTTGCAGGAAATCGTCCTTCTGGCAGAGCACCCGGTTGATGGCGTCGATGACCATCTGCTCCAGAAGTGTTTCATTGACCGTCCGGCTGTGGCAGGCGTGGCCGGGGGCCTCAAGCCGTGAGCAACACCGCCAGACGATGGATTTGCAGCCTCGGTTGTTCCAGTGGACGCGTCGGAAAAACTCACCGCATTCTCCGCAGATAACAATCTGTGAAAAACAGTGCTTGCAGGAGTAGCAGTGGCGTTTGCCGTTGTCGCTGGTATGGACTACGCGCCTGCGGACCAGTTCCTCCTGCACCAACAGGAAGATGTCCTTCGGAATGATCGGCTCGTGGTCGCCTTCCACGTAGTACTGAGGGACGGTTCCGTTGTTCTTGATGCGCTTCTTCGTCAGGAAATCCGTGGTGTAGGTCTTTTGCAGGAGCGCGTCACCGATGTATTTCTCATTCCGGAGAATCTTGTTAATGGTGCTGGTGTGCCACTTGGCCTTGCCCGCACCGGTGAGAATACCGTCCGCTTCAAGCCCTGCAGCGATTTTGTCCATGCTCAGACCCTGAAGATATTCCCGGTAGATGCGCCGGACGATTTCGGCCTGTTCCGGCTCTATGACCAGATTGCCGTCAGCGTCTTTTGTGTAGCCGAGAAAACGGTTGTGGTTGATCTGCACTTTGCCCTGCTGGTAGCGGTATTGGATGCCGAGCTTCACGTTCTGCGAAAGGCTCTGGCTTTCCTGCTGGGCAAGAGAGGCCATAATGGTAAGCAGCACCTCGCCCTTGGCGTCCATTGTGTTGATGGACTCTTTTTCAAAGAAAACCGGAATGTTCAGGTCCTTGAGCTCGCGGATGTATTTCAGGCAGTCCAGCGTGTTACGGGCAAATCGGCTGATTGACTTGGTGATGATCATGTCGATGTTTCCGGCATGGCATTCCTCGATCATGCGATTAAACTCGTCACGCTTTTTTGTATTCGTACCTGTGATTCCGTCGTCCGCGAATATGCCTGCCAGCACCCATTCCGGATTCTTGGAGATGTATTCGGTATAGTGCTCAATCTGGGCCTCGTAGCTGGTGGCCTGCTCATCGCTGTCAGTACTGACACGGCAGTACGCTGCGACTCGGAGCTTTGGCTTCTCAGCTTTTTTGATGTTGTTCCCGACCTGTCTTTTTGCCGGGATGACCATTACATTTCCCATCACCTCACCTCGCTTTCAATCAGGCTGTAGATGTATTCGGCTTGCGTTACTGGGTTATCGAAATGTTTCTTAATGTCCCGGATCGTAAAAATGGTCGGAGCCGTGAGCGCTTTTTCCTTCGGTGCGCGATTCAGTCTGCCAAGGGCAGCAGCGCGCTTCACAAGCTCCACCTGTGCATTCTGGAAGACCATCTCATCGATGATGGCCGGATAGAAATCATCACCGATGTAGTGCTGCGTTTTTAACAGGCGCTTGGCGGTTCCGTGGTAGGTGTCGATTCCGGCTTTAGCGGCAGCGTCTTTCAGGCTCAGCCCCGAAAGGTAATTCTCATAGAGCTTTCGGAGCTTACCGGCTGCGTCTTCGTCGATTACCGCGATACCGTTTTCAATTCGGTATCCGAATGGTGTATGTCCCATGTATTCACATCCTTTCCTTGAGCGTAAGTCCGCATTTTAATTCAAAGGCAATCTCCTCGCGGGAAAGCACTTTGATGCGGGTTACGGTATTTTCAAACAGCGCTTCATCGAAGTCTGTCAGCATGGCGGCTTTTTCTACATAGCACAGAAGCTCCTTTGCTGCCGTGACATGTGCACTGTCGCCGCCGATGGCTTTGCTGAGCGTATCCATTTCTTGGCGGTAGCGGTCTGCCTGTGATAAAAGCGTGTTGTTTTCTTCGTTGTAAAGAATCTGGTCGATGTATCCCTGCGCCATCAGCTTTGTAAGGGTTTCACGCTGCTCGGCATTTTCCAAGAGCAGAGTCTGGATTTGCTGAATCCGGCGCATAGGTGCATCGGTACAGCCATTTTGTAATGTTTCCACATAAGGCTTCAGGACTATGCTGTGGGCGAAAATCAGCTTATTGATCATTGTCACAAATGCTGCCTTGACTGTGTCGTCACGGATGTACTTCATGGAACAGCGGATCTTGTCCTCGATATGGGTGTTGCAGCACCACGCGGCATATTTGTGTGTCGTGGTAGAGTGTATCCGGCGCTTAAAGGTATCGCCGCATTCTCCGCAGACGATTTTGCCGGAGAAACAGTAGCGGCTCTGATACTTTTCGCTGCCCTTGATGATGCCTTTTTCCTTGCCGCGCTGTGCGATCAGTGCGTTTGCCGCCTCAAATACCTCACGGCTTATGATGGCTTCGTGATGATCGGACATCGCGTACCGGTCTTTCTGGCCGTAATTGATGTGGCGGTTGAATTGCGAATCGGTGTAGGTTTTTTGAAAAATCACATCGCCGGTGTATTTCTCGTTGCTGACCATGCCACGCACTGTTGTAGGCGTCCAGCGTCCTCCCTTTTTGGTGGGTATGCTGTTTGCATTCAGCTCGTCCGAAATGGCGTGCGTGCCTTTGCCAGAAAGCACCTGTTTAAAAATCCAGCGTACCGTCTCGGCTTGTTCAGGATTTATGACCATCTGCTCGCCATCCCAATCGTAGCCGTAGGGCGGATAGCTGAGTTTGAAGGTGCCATTCTTGAATCGTCGCTGTATGGACCATTTGTTATTCTCGGAAATGGATGTAGACTCCCCCTCGGCCATGCTGCTTAAGATGGCGAGAAAGAGCTCACTTTCCATAGAGCTTGTGTTCAGGTTTTCCTTCTCGAAATAGATCGGAATGTCCAGTTCGAGGAGCTTGCGGACCATCTCCAGACAGTCCGTGGTGTTCCTTGCAAAACGGCTGATGGATTTTGTGATTACGAAATCGATCTTACCGGCCTTGCAGTCTGCGATCATCTGAAGCAGCGCAGGTCGCTTTTCTTTCTTGGTGCCGGAGATGCCTTCGTCAAAATACAGACCGACAAACTCCCAATCCTCACGTCCATTGATGTAGTTTTCATAGTGAGTTTTCTGCGCATCAAGACTTTCAAGCTGTGCGTCGCTGTCTGTGGAAACGCGGCAGTAGGCTGCCACTCGGAGGACCTTGGCGGTGGATTTTTTCTTGACGTCTCCACCTAATCTCGTGACCCTTTTCACGGTTTCACCTCCCTTCGGTAGTGTCTATCTATCACTCTAAAAGCACTATTTATCAAGTCATTTTCGGCATAATCTCGGCCAGAAACGGAGAGAAAGATCTCCGGTTCAGAGCTGTTAATTTGTCGAATTGTGACAAGGAAATAAGTCCAGCATCCAGCATGGTTTTCGCAATGGTCTGGGCTCTGTAATAATCCACATCACGTTGGAATTGTTCCTCGGTGAAGAAGTGATCCGTGGTTACTCCGTCAAGAGCAGCGGCGAGGTCAGCATCGGGTAATGTTATCTGTGTCATGGGTATATCCTCCAGTCCGAGAGGGTTTCTCTCACTTTCCACTGGAGGCGGTGGACCTGTTTTGACGAAAGTAAGCATAAAAAAAGAGGCCCACAAAGGAATAATCCCTGATGGGCCCAAAGAACGAAACCGTATTTAGTTCGGGAGCTTCAGCTTCTGTCCACTGTAGATGATCGTGGAGGTCAGGCCGTTTAAGGTCATGATCTCCGGATAACGACTGCCTTTGCCGAGGAAGCGCTGTGCGATTCCCCAGAGAGAGTCACCTTTGACTACCGTGTATTCCAGATAGGTTACGGCTTTCTGCTCCGGATAGATGCGAGTGCCATCATTGGAAAAAACATAGAAGCCGGGATTATCGTCTGCCTGTTTCTTGGCGTTAGCCAGCACGCGGTATGCGCCGAGCTGCGACTTTGCATCGGACCAGCTTTTGCGCACGCGGTAATATCCTGTGGTGAGCTTCGCCGGGTAAGTGGCACCGGCATATTTGTCGTAGTAGGTCTGTCCATATCCGGCACGCTTCGCCTGAGAAGAAGCACCTTGATCTGCAGGACGTTCATATTGCGTCAGTACCGCCGTGGAAGCGTCTGTGACGGAGGTCGCCGTCTGCAGCGTTTTCAGAAGCGCTTTGTATCCTTCCGAGAGTTCCTTCCAGATGAAGGCAAGCTGCATATCAAGATCACCGATGGATTTGCCGGACGCCTTGGCATATTCCTGAAGGGCCTGCTTGCGTGACCAGTAAGTCCACTGTGCAAGGCCATATCCGGCAGAGTCCTTGACGAAATTGGTGTAGGAGCCGTCATCGACCTTTGCGGTATATTGTATATCCGAAAGGCTCAGCTTCTTTTCGTAGGTATTCTGCAGATTATTCGGTATCAATGCCGATTCCGCATAGAGGTTCCCCATCAAACCAGCTACGCCGTAGGCGTTGCCAATCTTGCCGTAAAGGTAATCCCAGATGGCTTTCTCGTTGTCAGTTGCAGCGGCGGGTTCCGTTACCGCCGTACTGCCTTCGAGCGCAGCCGTCACCTTGTTGGCCAGATCACCCAGACGGGAATAGAGCCACTCGCCCGGACAGGACTTGTTCGCAAACCAACGGTGTACAGTGATGATCATTTCATCAGATGCAGGTGTATAGGCCAGTGTTTTATCCTTGTCTCCCAGCCACAGGAGCTTTTTCTTGCCGTTTCGCTTGCAGATGTCCACGCAAAGGGTGATCAGCTTCTGGTAGACCACATCCTTAAAGGCATACGGCTCTGTGGTGTCGGATGCGCACTCGATGGTGATGGCCCGCTGATCGTTGGCACTGGAAGAGGAACACCAGGAACGGTTTTTCTCCTCCACATACATACCTACACGGCCATCAACGCCGATGCCGTAGTTGCAGCTTGCCTGTCTGGAAGTCGGCAGAAAGATACTGCCGAGTGTTTCCACCGAGCATTGCCCCACCACACAGTGGGGCGTGATACGGTCGATGGAGTGCGTTCTCTGCCCGGAGTGGTTGGGGCTGAGTTTTGTGTAAGATACCAGTGAACTGTTTGTGTAAGCCATAATCACTCATCCTCCTTCTCATTTTCCGCTCTGTCATGGAGCTGCTCCAACACCGCTTTCAGCTTTTCCGGGATGGGCAGCCCAAGGTGTGCGGCGTTCTCGATGATGCTCACGCCCTCGTTGGACAGATAGAAGAAGATCACTGCCGTGCGAAGTACAGAGCCTGTTCCGATGACCTGCACGTCCAGGATGTGGGCAATCCCCACCAGCAGGAAGATCAGCACCTTGCGGCAGATACCCTTGAATCCCACCTGGCTGTTGAGTTTTCTGTCCGATACGGCGCACATCACGCCCGTGATGTAGTCCGCCACTGCAAACACCACAAGGGCGATAAGCAGCCCGTCGTTGCCGCCAAGGAAGTAGCCAAGCCACCCTCCCACAGCGGTGAACACCATCTGGATCACATTCCAAAATTCCTTCATGTTGTTTACCTCCTCTTGGTTTTGTGTATGAAAAAAGCGGCCGCTCCGAAGAGCAGTCGCTGATTCCCAAAAGATAAAAATGTTAAATCTGTTTCGGCAGATATTCCCACAGCCGCATATCCTCCTGGCCCAGGGACCACATACACATCCCACGCAGTTTCCAGCGGTATGCCGCCTGGTTCGCCCAATAGACAAGGGAATCCACGTCCTGGTAGTAAAGGATGGAGAATCCGTCCGCATCGCCAAGGAACAGCCGGGATATCCAGATGTTGATGTCCTTTGGTATGATCCTCGCCGTGTAATTCCCGCCGCAGGAAATCTCCAGAAGGTCAGAGTGGAAAAAGTCGTAGTCCAGGGAAATGTCCTCGCTCCGGGTAGAGGATTCCTCCACGTCGGAGGTCAGCGTAAACACCTGGAACTCCTCATCCCAGGTGCAGCTTGAGCGGGATATCCTGCCGTAGCTTTTAAAGCTGCCGTCCGGCATCTGAACATCAAACCGTTCATACGGCTCGTATGTCCAGGCGTCCCCCAGACGCAAAAGTTCGCATACGGTCGTATTGTCCGAGCGGTATCCGGCATAGCCTCCTGTAAAGCCGCTGACCGTCGCCGTAAAGCGCAGGGTGTAGGAAGAGCCGGAATACACCCGCACCCGGTCTCCTCGGATACGCATCTCCACCGTGTACATGGAGGGATTGTCCCGCAGATCAGCCGATGCGGTCCTTGCGATCTCCTGGCTGTAGCTGCCAAGGAGCGTGGAGCCGCTATATAGCTCCACCGCCTGGGTATCGTAGTTCAAACAGCAGAACAGGCTGCCGCAGAATACACCGGCCTTGCCGCTGCTGCCTGACGGGAACGCCAGCCTTGCCCGAAGATGCAGCTCAGAAAAGCCGTCATAGTTCCAGGCAAGCTCTCCCTTGCCTTCAAGCTGGGAGTAGACACGTTCCATCGAGTATTCATCCGACCGCCACACCTTCCATGAGCCGGAGAGCACTGTCCAGTAATCTGTCTCCAGCACGCCGTAATCCCGGAAATCCTCGTACCAGACGAGTGCAGAGTCAGGCTTTCTGCGGAGCATCTCCAATGTCAGCTTGAAGCCCTTATCGGGAACCGCCATGTTGCCATTTACATCCTTAAAGCTCCTGGGCGCAAGGGCAAAGGTCGCTTCTCCGGCAGAGGGTTCCTCAGAGAAAGCGGAGCAGACACGGAAACCATAAAACTGCACGCCTTTGACATCCACCGAAATCGTAATGGTATGCGGCCCGGCGGAAAGCGTTACGCCACCGGCAAGGGAAGTCCAGAAGGTACTCCGCCAGTACGGCCACCACAGGCGGCTTTCGGTGAAATGTTTTCTGCTGCCGTCCAGAGCCACATAGATGCCATTTTTGTCCCAGAAGGGAAAGCAGAGCCGCACCGCCACATCGTAGGTTCCCGCCGTATCCACCGTAAAGCTGTAGGTCACCGAACCGTTATCGCCCAGGGTGGCGATGCCGTTTTCAATGGATACAATACCGGACGCAGAGGAATAATTACCTCCATCATGGTCAATGTATACCGTTCCGAACTCAGTCTTCTGCTCCTTGCCGTAGGCGGTCAGATATCGTCTGCGGTTGTATGTCCCCACAAGCTGGGGATATTCACGGGACACAGCGTCCGCCCCTTCCATGTAGTCGTAGACATGGGGAAAGGCATAGGGCGCCTTATCGTAATCGTCCCAATAGGCCACGATGGGGAGAAAGGGCTGCGGCGGCGCATCGTCCGTGAAATTGTAGCCGCCCGTCATCCACAGCTTGGCGGCATAGTAGGTGTTGGACGTTCCCCGGTAGGTTTTCCCCAGGTTCTCCGGCGTGTCGTGGATCTGCCAGTTCCAGCCGTAGGCAGGCATACCGAGGAATATCTTATCCGGGTTCATGACCTTCGTGGCGTAATCGTAAATGCCCTCCAGCCAGCTTCTTGGGGAAACCGGCCCCGGTGCGGAGCCTGCCCATGCCATGCCGTAGGACATGATGGACGCGGTATCGCAGTAAGCGTCTAAGTCGCCGTAAACACACCAGTTCTCGCCGCCCACCGAGCCGTTTACCGAGGTCATTCCCGGAAGGCAAATGTTCATGTGCTTTGCAGGGTCATAGGCTTTCACCGTATTGTAGATGTTGCAGAACATCGCCGTGGACTCCGTATGGGTGGAATAGCCGTCCCCACGCTCCAGGTCGATGTCGATGCCGTCACACCAGGGATATTTCTCCATGATGCGGACGATCTCTGAAAGGAACCTGTCCTGCGCCCCGTCCGTGTTATCCCGCAGGGCGCGGAAGATGCTGTTTGCGCCATCGTTTGCCACGGTCAAAAGCCACTTGATATGGGGCCACCTGTTAATGTAGGTGAGCATATCCGAGATCGCCACACCGCTTTCATAGATTTCTCCGGTCGCTCTTACCTTAAATGAGAACAGCCCGATCTGGCTGATGCGGTCGCCGTAATCCCGGAGGGCTTCGTACATTCTGGCGTTGCCCATGAATGTCCATACCATGATCTGTTTGCCTTTTAATGTGTCCATCCCATCACTCTCCTTCAGGGCATAGAAAAAGCACCGCCGAAGCGATGCTCTCAAAACCATATTATCAAATGTCACTTGTTCCTCTTTCCTGTGTTACCTGTCCCCCGGACTTCTTCATGATAGAAATAATCTACGATGACCGGATGGCCCTGCGGCACTCTGCCATAGGGCATTTCGTTATCCACAAAGGGACAGTCATATTTCTTCGCCATCTCTTCAGCTTTTTTCTCCAGCGATTTGAAATAGCTGCGGTTATGATGGTTGTAAATTTCATCGTACAACGGCACGAGGGAAGGATACCTTTCAGCGATATAGTCCAGGATCGTTTTCTTGAAGCCGCCCCGCAGGTTCAGGTTTTCCAGCCAGAACAGGTCGCACTGATCCTTGACACGCTCAAATATCGCTTCAAAATCAGTGATGCCAGGAAATACGGGAGAGACAAAGCAGACGGTGCGGATGCCTGCGGCATAGACCTGTTTCATGGCGGCCAGCCGCCGTTCTATACTGACAGCACTATCCATATCATTTTTGAATTCCTCGTTCAGAGTGTTGATCGACCATGATACTGTGACCTGTCCCAGCTCTTTGAGCAAATCAATATCACGCACAACAAGATCGGATTTGGTGCAAATCAGAATGTCGGCACCGCTGCCTCTGAGCTGCTGAAGCAGCTTTCTTGTATTGCCAAACTGCTCCTCCTGGGGAAGGTAGCCGTCGGTCACGGAACCGATGACGATGCGCTGTCCGGCGTACTTTTTTGGATTTTTGATCTCCGGCCAGTGCTTGATATCCAAAAAGGTGCCCCAATCCTCCGTATGCCCGGTAAAACGCTTCATGAAAGAGGCGTAGCAGTACTTACAGCCATGAGTGCAGCCTACATAGGGATTGACCGAATAGCCTCCCACTGGCAGGCTGGATTTGGTCATGATATTCTTTGTCTCAACCTCTCCGATCAGGATGCCGTTCATCTCTACTTGTGCCATGTTCTCTGCACCTCCAACACCCGGTTGAATGCTTCCGGGAACTCCTGTACCATATTTGCTTCACCAATGATGGGAACAAGATCTTCTTTCATAAAAGCAGGAATGCTCAGTGCATGGGCCTGTTCCACGAGAGAATGCGCCCATGCCGGGTCTGTCCGCACTTTTTTGCTCTGCACTCCAGTCATGGTGCCAACCACGATCCAGTCAACGCCCGTCAAATCGACCTCGCCGGGATCATCAAACAAGGGCTCAAAAGTAACGTGATAGTGCTTTGCCCGAATATTGGCCTTCAGGGCGTCGATGCGCCACAGCTCTGATCTTCTTGTGACTGTGACCCCAAACCATGCATTTTCCAAGTCTGTCTCAAGATCCAGCAGGTCAGGACGCTTTGACAAAAACAGGAATTGATGCTGCGGGTTTTCCCTAATCTTTGCAAAGACCTTCTCTCTCCACGCCGGTTCCCAGCCTGCCAAGTCGCTCATGCCGGTCAGCAGGAAATTTTGTGGACGTTCCCTTTCCATCAGCCGCAGCTTATTCGGAAAAAATTCCGGCTTGCTGAAGTCATCGATCATACGGTAACGCTTTACATTGTTCCGGGCATAGCAGTAAGAGCAGCCCACGGTACAGCCGATGACCAGATTCATGTTCTGAATATTGTCCTTAATGCAGATGCTCATCAGAGAACTTCCTCCACATTTTTCAGGATGCGGTGGAGATAGTTCTCCAGCTGCTCGATTTCCTCCCTGGAAAATCCCTTGTAATAAATATTGCTGATTTCTTCTGTTACTTCATTATAATCTTGTTCCAGACCTTTGGCTTCTTCTGTAAGGAAAATGAGAATCTTTCTACGGTCTTTGTCGCCGCGATCCCGATAAATCAGATTTGCCGCCTCCATACGGTCAAGCATACTGGTCAGCGTAGTCGTGGCAAGACCGGTCTCTTTTGACAGCTCACTAATGGGAACGCCATCCTTCTGCCAGAGAATATATAGAATCCTTCCCTGGGAGCCATTAAAAGCATCGATATTTTTTTCGCTCAATATGCGTTCAAAAACACGTCCTCCGACCTGTTTGATTCGGGTTATCAAAAATCCGCCTTGTGTTTTCATATTGTCACCTCAAACTGCAAGGCGGCTATCCACAGACAGCCGCCTTGTCCTTTCTCATTTCTGCTGCGCAGCCGCAAATTCAGCGTAACCTTTCCAGCCAAATACAGCATCCACATCTTCATCGCCGTAAACGCCCTTGACATCACAGAGGTGGACAACATGATCGTCCGCATCCATCGTCTGGGCAACGGTCGCATGAATGAGAAGTTTGCAGGGAACAGGAGCCTTGATATTTGTGCCCTCCACTTCCTGCATCGTCAAACCAACCTGAGCGGCCTTATCCGTATCACGTCCGGAGCAGGTGCCACAGCCAATCAAAGCGCCGGTTAATTCAACTCCGGGAATAGCGAGAACAGCTTCTTTCTTCTCAGCCAGCAGTTCCAGACTGTAAGCCCCTTTGTTCAGGGAAAACATGATCTTTCCGGGATTGGTGGACGCAAAAGCCCAAAAAGCCAGAGTCGCAAGATTGGTGCTGCCATCCGGCTTCTCTGTACAGATCAGCGTCATGGAATTGGGGGAAGTATAAGCGGGCGCATTGCCGATATTGATTTTGTTCATGGTGGAATCCTCCTTAGTTAATCTCATTTAAGATTATACTATATAGGATTATCCTTTGTCAACCATTTTTGTGGATTTCCACTTTCTTCTCTCTAAGGTGATCTTTCATCCTGCATTTCCTGCAGCTCAAACAATACCCGTGCCGTTTTTCCTTCCGCAAGCGTCACCCTGTGCTTGGAATCCCAGGCGGCGCTGTACTGGTAAAAGCCCTCTTTTTTCTCCGGGCTGCCGTTTCTGGTGCATTCCCGTGTGGATGCCAGGAGAGCAAGGCCATCTTCCGCATTCATGGCATTGGGGAATACCGCTATCTGGCCGCCCACACCCTGCGCAAGTTTGACCGAGCCGCCCTCCATATCCGACTTGGGGCAGAGATGCACATCCAGCCCAGCGGAAGTCTCCCCAAGGTTAAAGAGGATGACGGTTTCCTCGCCCCGCACCACGCCGTTGAACCAGACGGGTGCCTTGACCTCGCCGTTCTCCCGGAACTTTTGGAGGAACACCTCGGTGTGGGGCGTGTATCCTGTCAGTGCAGCGCCTTCCTGCAGCTGCAGGTCGGTAAAATAAATCGTGCCGGAGCAGTCTGTGATGGTAGGCTTCACGGTGACGCTCACGACACGCATATCCTGTTTCCGGTTAATGACCTCCGCCAGCCGGATAAAAGCTACCTTACCCATCCAGCGTCCACTTCATCTCACAGGGATGGCCTACCCATCCGGTGGCCACCGCTCCCGCCTGCAGGAGGATGTCCGTGATATAAAGAATCCCAGTGCAGTTGGTGATGCATACCCGCACCGTAATGGACTTGACCCTGGCGGAGTAATTCTCCGGCGTGATTTTGGCGGAGGTGGATGATAAGTATGCCATTTCGTCCTCCTTCCATCAGTACAGGTCAATGAATCTTGATTCCGTACTGCCGTCCTCATATTCAATGATCACTTCAATGCCCACCTGAGCGTCATCGCTCAGCTTCTCCAGATTTTCCGAGCCGATCTGTGCCGACAGGGTGTAGCTGGAACGGTTGGCGGGATAAACGGTCTGGGAGAGGCTTTTGGTCATGCCCGCCACACCCTCCGCCTTGAAGGAAGCCGTGCCGGATGCGCCGTTTTCGCCGTCCGCCTCAAAGCCGGAGCTGACCCAATAGGCAAGCCCGTCATCGGCACGGGAGTTTCGCAGCAGGTTAAAGGGGACCATTTCCCGGATATCGTTATTGGACACCATGCTGGTGCCTTCCAGGGAATCTGCCGCATTGTCCCACTGGCTGGCGGAGCTGCCCAGGTTTTTGAGCGTAGTGGAAAGCTCCAGCACAGTGTTCCACGGCTCCTGCAGGTTGTATTCCCTGCGGACGATGCGGGTAGTGACCGAAAGCCCCAGCTCCTTATCTTCCACACGGACATAATCCCCAAGCTCCCAGGCTTCATGCTCGTAGCCTGTCAGCACGGATAAGTCCATCGCATTCAGCACATAGGAGATGGTGGGCTTTGCGTAATCCGCCAGCCGCATCTCGGTATATTCTTTCATCTGGTAGGGATTCGTGAAAGAGGAGCAGTCCAGGGTTGAGATACGCACCTCGTTTGTGTAGGTGAAATCCTCCACATAGGCTTTTCCGCCGTTGATGTCCGCAAAGGTCATCCCCTCCGCACCCACAGCGTAGAGCCTTGTCACAAGCTCCCTGGTATCCACCACACGCTGGATGGATTTCATGTTTTTCCTGTAAGCAAAAAGCGCGCCGCTGTCCCTGCCGTTTACCGTCAGCAGATGCACCAGACGGTTCGGGCAGTCAAAGACCAGGTCGCCGCCGTGGAGGTCTGCTGTATTTCTGAGGATGGACAGGGCATTCTTTTCCGTACTGGTCCAGGTGCGCTTTGTCCGTACCGTAACCGTCCCAACACTCCACTCGGTGCCCTCTAAGGCGTAGGCCATCGCCGTTTCCGGGTATTCCGCTTCAAAGGTGCGCTCCTCCTTGCGGACAGAGAATGTCAGGTCATAGAACTCCGCCTCCGCATACACCTCGGTCACGGCGCTGCCGTCCGTATCCCTGGTATCGGTGACCGTCCTGACCTTGTACACATCGTCCACGATCTGGATCTTCTTCTCGCTGTCGATATATCCCCGCTTGCCGTCCCGGTAAGGGATCTTAAAGGAAAGGGTGTCCTCGCCGTTGATCTCGCCCGTGACAATGATGTCGTAGGCATTCTCCAACACCGCCTCCCATGCGCCGTTCCTGTCCAGCACCACCGGCCTTGCGTAGCCGATCTTTTCATAGGGTGCTTTTGGAATGTCGTAAAGCCGGATGTCGATGAGCTTTGGCGTCCGGGCGGTATCGGACGTCGTGAGCGTTACCCGGAAACGGATATACGCCCGGTTGGGAGAGGTCATCCGCCCGTCTGCGGGGACTGCCGCCCAATCGCTCCAATCGGTCAGATCGTCACTGGTTGATGTCTCCACAAGGGAAACTGCTGTTGTGCCGGAAATATACTCGCTGGTTACGGACACACGTCCCGTGCCGGAGAGATTGCAGTCTGCCGCCGCTGTGGTCAGCACGCCCTCGGACGGATACACACCGCCGGACGCCCGGAGCGTGACTGCTCCCGGCTCGGTAATGCCGTCCACGCTCCCGGAGGTGTCCCCGGCGTTTGCCATCAGGGAGGAGCGGAAATAGTCCATCAAGTCCTCTGCGGTAAGCGAGGTATCGCAGTCTAAAAACCAGTCGTCCAGCCCTCCGGCATACCAGTAGGAATCAGCGTGCATTCCAAGGATCAGATCCGCTGTGCAGGAGCGGTTCAGTTCTCCGGTAAAGGTGAAAACCTTCGATGCCCACACAGTGCCGCTTTCACGGTCGCCCACCACATACTGTGCCGTTTTGTTATCCGGCTCGATCAGGCAGGCGATAAAGTACCAGCCGCCGTTTACCAGGGAAAAAGGCGGCGTGACCGTCTCATCCAGAATCAGGGAGCCGGTATCGTCATAGAGCATGACCCTCGGCCTGCCTCGGAAAAGGGAGAGGTAGAAGATCGGCTGACCGGGACCGTATCTTGTGTTGAAGATCGGGCAGTAGGTATTTCCCACAGAATAGGTGGTGGGATTCATCCAGCCGCCGCAGAGGATACGCACTCCAAGCTCTGCGAAAATGGTGCCGTCATTGGCGACCTTCAGATAGGTCTGCTCTGTGGCAGGATTATTGATGTTAAAACGAAAGTAATTGCCTTTCTGCCCGTTCCGCATAGATGCGGTGGTGCCGCTCCAGTTGTTAATGAAAGCAGGTCTTTCCGCACCGGAGGAATCCAGAAGATTGTTGTTTTCATCGGGAGCAGATTCGTTCATCCGCCACAGGCCGTCCTTTGCCCATCCCACCGGGAACTCTCCTGTGAAGTCTGTCTGCTGATTGAGTATTGTTTTTAAAGACAAATCCTGTCACCTCCATCTGCTCCTTGCCTGTATTTCAAGCCCCGTAAACACAGCATTCGACACTGCCACGGAGACAGTATTGTCTCCCACAGAAAGCGTGGGAAAATTCAGTTCCTCCAGATAGGGCAGCCCGTTTCGCACTGCAGTACCGTTTTCATCCTCCACATAGGCAGTCATGCGGTCGGTATCCACCACCAGCGTTTCGCCTGCCGCAAGGGTGGCATTAACGATCTTTAATTCCTGCCCGTTGGTGGTGATGCTGATATAGTTTCCTGCTGCGGAGGTAATTTCTCCCTCAATGCGGTAGATGGGATTGGACTCCATGTTCCCGGTATGACGGGTTATGGTGTGACTGCCCTCCGCCGTGACAGAAAAGTTTTCATCCTCGATGGCGTAGCCAAAGGGGTCAGGGCAGAAAAAGGTCAAATCAAAGCTGCCAGAGGAGCGCAGGAGCCGTTCGCACTCCACAGCAGCGTTCAGCCTTGCCATAAAATATCGATCCGGCACATCGTCCAGGATGAGCTGCTTCAAACCGCCCACCGGGTCAAGCCACGCCGCAATATCATCCAGCGTGGAAACCAGGGCGGGAAAACTGTGTCTTGGGAAGATGCTGCAGGAGACCACGATCTCCCGATAGTCAAAGTCCGCCCCAAAGTCGGTAACTCCATACTTTCCGGGGACGGTGGTGGTAAAGTTTCGGAGCCGCCCGCTGACCTGCCAGGAGGTCAGCCTTGCTTTCAGCCCCATGCTCTTTGAAGTAATGTCGTTGTATGAAAAGCCCAAAGCATATCCCTCCCTTAAGCTGTACTAAATCTTCCCTGGGCGCGGGAACCGGTCTGGATCAGGTTGTAAAGCTCCTGGGATATCCTGCGGATATCATCCTCACTGCGGACAATCATCTGCTGGATGGTGATGAGCGTTCCGAAAGAGGAACCGCCCACTCCACCCATGCCGCCGGAAACAGAGCCGACCGTCCCGCTTGCGTCAAAGGCAAAGTTCGAAGGAACTGCCGACTGCATATCCGCTGCCAGCCCGTTCATCACGCCAAGGATGCCGTTGTTTAAGTCCTCTGCGGCACTGATAGCTGCGCCTGCGCCATCCTCGATACCGCCTGCAAGTCCCTGGGTCAGCATATCGCCCACCCACGCCATTTCTTTGGATGGGGAGGAAATGCCGAAGAAGCCCTTGATTTTACTGAGCAGGTTCGAGCAGAAGCCGCTGACCTTGTTCCACAGCCAACTTGCCGCATTCCCGATGCCGTTCCAGATGCCCTTGATAAGGTTCAGGCCGATATTTGCCATCTGGGACACACCTCCGGCAAAGCCCTTCACGATGGCGGAGATGATCTGCGGCACCGCCTTTACGATCTCCACGATGATTTTCGGAAGATTGGTGATCAGGGCCACAAAAAGCTGTACGCCGGCCAGGATGATCTTGTCGATGTTCCCAACGAGGGCGTTGATGATGCTTGTGATGATCTGCGGAATCGCCCCTACAATGGTAGTGATAATGGTAGGCAGGTTCTGAATCAGGGAAATCAGCAGGTTTACTCCGGCGTCAATAATCTGCGGGATACTGCCAAGGATCGCCGTCACCAGCCCATCAATGATCTGTGGGATTGCCGCCACAATGGCCGTGATGATCTCCGGCAGTGCGGAAATCAGGGAGGTCAGAAGCTGTATCCCGGCGTCAATGATCTGAGGGATCGCCCCAACGATAAATTCCACCAGTGCCGTGATGATGGCGGGCAGAGCTGCAATCAGCACGGGGATTGCGTCCAGAAGCCCCTGCGCCAGTCCAAGGATCAGCTGCAATGCCGCATCCAGAATCATTGGCAGGTTTTGGGTCAATGTCTGTACGATCTGCGTCACCACAAGGACGATCTGCGGAATCAGGGTAGGCACAGCCTCCGCGATTCCCTGTGCAAGGGTGACAATGATCTGCGCCGCGCCCTCCACCACAGCAGGAAGGCTCTGGATGATGCCGGAAAGAAGCGAGGTCAATATCTGCATCCCGGTATCCACAAACTGCGACAGCATGGAAACCGCCGTATTCACAAGCCCCGTGATGGCTCCCGCAAAGGCTTCATCCGCGCCGTCCACGCCGTTTATCATATCGGTAAAGGCAGAGATGACCTCGGAGATGGCGGGAAGGAACTCCGCCCGCAGGCTGTTCTTCACATTGGAGATGGTCTCCCCAAGCCCCGCAAGGGTCTCATCCAGCTGCGCCTGTCCTTCCCTGGATGCCACCAGCGCCTCATTGTTACGGTAAAACGCACCGCTTGCCTCGTCATAGGCCCCGGAGAGGGTCTCCATGATAAGACGGTTCCGTTCGCTCTCATCCGAGCAGGACGCCAGTTTCTCGTTAAATTCGTCCTCGCTGATGCCCACCCAGTTTAAGGCGTCCGCCAGGGAGCCCGTTACCTGTCCCACCTTGGCAGTTTCGTTGGCGGACTCGATCATGCCCTCGATGGGGAGGGCATCGCCAAAAGTGCCGTAAACGCCTGCGGCAATGTTTGTCCACTTGGTGATATCCTGCTCGTTTTGGGCAAGCTGTGCCAAAAGCTGTGACGCTTCGGTTGCCGTGTCTGTATCGCCCAGGATTTTATAGAACTCCGTGTAGGATTTCTGTGCCGCGTCCCCGCTGTATCCCGCCGCTTCAAAGGCTGTGGTCAACTTGCCCTGGGCTACCCTGTATTCCTCTGTGGCTTCATCCAGGTTCCAGATGGCGCTGCCAAGCTCCTTGATGCCGTTCAGCGCCGCCTGGATACCGGAGGAGATGAGGTTGCCCATCGCCACCGTAGCCACCGAAAGGCCGGAGCCTAATTTGTCAGCCCCTTCGGAGGCATCCTCCAGCGAATCGCCCAAGTCCTCCGCCACATCCCCGGCGTCCTTCATCCGCTCCCGGTTTTCCCGCAGTTCCCCGGAAAGCTGGGAAATGCGCCCCTCCAGTTCCTTTGCCTCGCTGGAGCCTTTTCCGTACTCCAGCACCGCATTGGAATAGGCGCGTTTCATCCCGGCCAGTTCCTCTTCCTGACGGGAAATCTCCTGGGAGAGCCGCTCTGTGGCGTCCGCCGCCTCCGTCTCCTGCCTGGAGAGGGACTCAATGGCCCGCTCGTTGGCGGAAAGTTCCCGTTCCATGCCGTTTAAGGCGGCTTCGGCGTTGTTAAGCTGGATCTGCCAGTTCTGTGTCCGGCGGTCGTTCTCCCCAAAGGACTCGGAGGCGTTCTGGAGGGCAGCCCGCAGCGTTTCGATCTTCTGGCGCTGGGCGTCGATTTCCTTGTTCAGAACGGTATTCCTCGCGGAAAGCGCCTGGATGGATTTATCGTTGGCGTCAAACTGAGAAGAAACCAGCTTCATCTCGGAACCCATCACCTTAAAGGACTGGTTGATCTCCGACAAGGCCTTTTTAAATTCCTTTTCGCCCTCAATGCCGATTTTCAGGCCAAAATTATCCGCCACGGGCCGCACCTCCTTCCTTCGTCCTCATGGACTTCATATCCCTCGTTTCCGTGTAAACACGAAAACTCGCTCATTCCGTCATTCGTCCTCTCCCCAAAAAGCCATACGGCTTTTCGGGGACCCCGTTAGATTCCATAGGGAATCACATCGTCAATGGTCAGCACCTGCTTCGGCTTTGCGATCCCCATAAACTGCTTATGGCATTCCCAGAGATCCATAAGCAAACCAAACGGCATGAGCCACACTTCATCCTGCGAGAGACTCAGATGGGCCATGCCGTAATACAAAAGCCGGGTAAACAACTCCTCATCACTTACCCGGCCACCGTGTTTTTTCCCTCCGGCTCACTTTCCACGTTCCGTTTTGTACCACGGTACATCGCCTCCATGATAGCGTCCTTGTAGTCGGTCAGCTCCATCGGGGAGGTGAGAAGCTCCACTTCGTCGGCAGTCAGCTCCGGCTTTTTGTCCTCCGGGTGTTTCAGGTTATGGACGAGGATGGGCTGGTTGCAAAGGAGCGTAATGAGCCAGACAATCTCATCCAGCGCCATTTCAAAATTCTCTGCTTTCATCAGCTTCTCGCCCAGGTTCTCCAAGCCCCCGTAGCGTCCGGCGATCTGCTTGGTGGCGCGTGTAGTCAGAAGCATCTCATATTCCACGCCGCCGATGGTAACCATCGCTGTTCTTTCATCCATGATTCAGATCCTCCTTAACCTTCGCCGTCCAGCGATGCCGCAGCAGTGGCCGCATAGGACGGTTCGTAGACTTCCTGGTACCAGTTGGTGATGGTCGATGCGGACACGCCGGCGTCCCCCTCGGTGACCTCAGCCTTCCAGGGGTGCTTGCCCTGGCCGTCTACCTTGTTGCGGCGCATGACCGTCCCCTCGATAGTAGGCGTGGAGAATTCAATGCTCTCGCCCTTGGTGGTCAGGTTGGTGGCAGGGATGCCGAACTTCACCTTGTACAGCCAGAAATAGCGGTACTTGCCGTTTGCTTTCTTTGCACGAAAACCAATGGCGACAGGTGCGCCGCCGTCCTCACTGGCGGAGATGATAACGCCGTTCTGGTCGATTACCGCTCCTGTCAGGTCAGACGCAGCGGCTGCGCCGATATCGTCCACGCCAAGGGTGAGGGTGCCGCTCTGGAACTCCTTCACCACCTCCGCAGCGCCATCGTCCGCATACAGCGTTGCCTCAGCAAGCTCCACGGAAAGCTCTGCGGTCATGGCTTTCGCAAGGGATGCCGGAGTGGCGTAGGTCTCGTTGCCATCCTCATCTTCCGTGATTTTTGAATAGAAAAGTTTATCAAGGCCAATGGTAGCCATATCTCATTCCTCCGTTTCATAGGTTTTTGCCACGTCAATGGCGTAGTGGTGGTAGCCGGTATCGTCCTCATGCCCGATATACCGCCTGTCCGTAATGGTAAAATCAGCGGCAAGCAGGGCTTTGGAAAGCTGTTTTTTCCGCTTCAGATAGCTGCCCCTGGAGAACAGGGAGAGCCGTGCTTCCTGGGTTTCGTATTCCGGCAGGTTATCCGCATGAAGCTCGTAGGTATCCGCAAGCGGCGTGACTACCACATATTCATCCGGCGGCTCATCGGAGAACACGCCTGTCTCCACAGGCAGACCGACCGTTTCTATCACAGTTTTCAGTTCCGAAAGTAAACTCAAATGTTCTCCACCTCCTCGTCCAGCTTTGCCTTCATGGCGCTGATACAGGCGTTTTTGGATGCCGACCGGGCAGGCTTCAGAAACGGCTTTGCAGGCTGGTCGCTTTTTCCGTATTCCAGGATGGTGGCGATCTTGGCATTGCTGTCGCCGTCCGAACGAGGCTCGGAAAAGCCCACCTTTATGTCAAAATCCCCGTTCCTGTCCTGCAGGGCGGGAGAAGTGCCAAGAGAACGTAAAAGCTCCCCGGTGCTTCTGGAGTCATACTTTGTCCCGCTGCCAATGACAGAGTGCAGGTTGGAGCGCACCTTGTCCTCCACGACCTCTGCGCCTGCCTCCAGCACTTTCGGGATGATCTCATCCGTCTTATCCGCCAGCCGGGATACCTTCATCAGAAAGTCCTCCGGCATTTTCCATGTTGCTTTAGCCACCCGCTTTCACCTCCGTCCCCAGTACCTCCAGATACATCCCTCTGCCTTTGACATCCTCTACAGAAGTGATCTCGAAGGTATGCCCGTCACAGAGGATTCGCATATCCGTTGTTATTTCCACACCTGGAATGACTCGGAATCGGAACAGATCGGTGGCCGTAGAGAAGGACGCCATGTTTGCCCATTTCTCACTGCCATGCCGACCTTCCCGGTATGCCCGAACCTCTGCCACGGTCACATCTGTTTCCGTCTTGAAGCCGTCCTCATCCTGTATGAACTGTTTCTCTACGATGGAAATGAAGGTGTTCATCTTGCCAAAGCTCATACTCACACCTTCCAATCCCGGTCAAGCCGCAAGAGAAGATTCACTGTATTCCACACCTGCTGTGCCGCATTGGTGTTGTCTGCGAAGAAGCCGCCTGTGGAGCCATCCCTGGACTCATAGAAATGCGATGCCAGCATGATCACCGCCTGTTCGGTAGTAGCCGGCATCGTATTTTCCGTGTAGTAGCCCTCCGGGATATGCTGGTAGCTCTCCGCATAGGAAACAGCGGCGGTGATGTAGCCCTTCAGTAGCTCATCATCCACCGAATGCTCCAGAATAAGATTGGCTTTGACCTTAGAAAGAAGTGCTTCCATCACCACTGCCTCCCTTCATTAGCCCGCAGACTTCTGCGCCAGCACCTTAATGGCTTCCGGCAGGATCAGCTTGCCGTCCACACGCTGGGAGGCAAGGAAACCAACCTGGCCGGTAGCGGCATACAGTTCGTTGAGACGCTTGAAGGAGCGCCCCTGGCGGTCTGCGATCCAGTAATAGCTGAAATCACCGAAGGCGATGGTCTTGGCGTCTGCGGCAATGGCAGGCATATACGCCGAGGTGCGTACCGGCTTACCGAGCAGCAGGTCAGGCGCACCTGCGGTCAGGGACGGCTGCCACAGGTACTGGCCCTGGTTGTCCTTCAGCTTGCGGATGGCCTTGATGGTGGAATCATTCAGCACCCACACAGCATTTCTGCGGTAAGGGGCTTTCAGGGAGTAGAACAGGTCAATCAGCTCATCGGCAGTGATAGCTGTGGCAGATGCCGCAGTCACCCCGGTTTCCGCTCCGCCCGTGGCGGCAAGGATACCCAGCGGCTTGCCGGAGCCGTCCCCGGTAAAGAACGCTTCCTCCTCCTTAGCGCCGATGCGGCGGGCAAACTCACGGGAGATGTAGCTCTCCAGGTCAAAGACGCTGTCGTTCAAAAGCTCCTCAGATACCTTGATCATGGTGCCCAGCTTGTAAGCACCGATGGACACCTGACCGAAGGAATCATCGCTCTCCAGGTATGCACCTTCCTCATCAATCCAGGAGGCGGTACCCTTGGTAGCCACCACAGGGATCTTGCGGTCGCCGCTGGAGGTCTGGATGATCTTCGCCAGCTGACGGAAAATGTTCTCCTCCTCCAGAGCCTCTACCAGAGTGCGCTCGTACTCGTCAGGGACGAGATACCCGCCCTCGGAATCGGTGCCGATCTGCAGCGCATTCACCACAGAGGGCATCGGAGCCTTGGAACGCATCATGTTCCAGAAGTTAGAACGGTACTCATCGGTGGCGCGGCCGGTCTTAGTCTCCTCCTTGCCGCTCATGGGCTTACCCGTCAGGGGCTTGTTCACCGGGCGGTTCAACTCCGCATCCAGCGCCTCCTGGCGCTCCAGACGGGCGATCTCCTTGCCAAGATCGGTGATCTCCTGCTCCATACGGGAGTAGGTGGCGTCATCCTCAGCGGACAGCATACCTTTGTCGTTTCTATGGGAATCCAGGAATGCCTTGGTGGCCTCCCACGCCTTGGCGCGCTTTTCGCGCAGTTCAAGAATAGTCATAGTCGTTATCCTCCTTAAAATTTCATCAAATTAAGCCGCTCATAGAGACTGTCTACGGAGCGGCCCTGGGGTTCAGGTTTCGGTTTGGTTTTACATTTCGCTGCGATCTTATCCATAAGGGAATTGACCACAGCAGCCTTGGAATACAGCATGGATACCGCAGGCGGTTCCATATCCTTCGGCACTTCGGAGCGCTTGAGAATATCATCGGCAAAGCCAAGCTCCACCGCCTTGCCTGCATCCATCCAGGTTTCCGCATCCATAAGGTGGGAGAGCCTTGTGCGGGAGAGACCGGTCTTGATCTCATAAGCGTTGATGATGGAATCCTTGACGCTCGAGAGCATCTCGATGGCTTTCTGCATCTCTGCGGTATCGCCCATCGCCACGGTCATGGGGTTATGGATCATCATCATAGATACTGGGCTGACCAGCACCTTTGTGCCAGCCATAGCGATCACACTTGCAGCAGACGCCGCAATGCCATCGATCTTGACCGTGACGTTGCCCTTGTAGTCCATCAGCATATTGTAGATTTGTGCCGCTGCCACGCAGTCGCCGCCGGGAGAATTGATCCAGACGGTGATGTCGCCGGAGCCTGCCATCAACTCCTCCTTGAAAAGCTGGGGCGTGATATCATCATCAAACCAGCTTTCCTCTGCGATGGTACCGTTCAGGAACAGCGTTCTCTCCACTGTTTCCGGCTGATTCTCCTGATTCCCCACCGTCAGATTCTTCCACTTCCAGAACTTCTTCATCGGGGTTTTCCTCCTTTCCGTCATGGTTCGGTTGTGTATCTGCAAAAGCTCCGGCGTTACCAAGCGGGAGCATATTGCCATTGATAAGGTAGAGATCGCCGCCATCCTCGGCAGGGATACGGTCCATATTCTCCAGTTCCCGGATGTCGTTGGCGCTCATCCATCCGTTCTGCCTTGCCGTAGCATAGCCGTTCATGCGGCTTGCGTAGTCGCCGCGAAGCAGACCCTCCACATTGAACTTGGTAAAATACTGTTTCTTTTCCTCTGCGGAAAAGAGCGTCCGCTGGATGGATTGCTCCCAGCGCACCAGCCAGGGTTCGAGTGTGTATTTCACGAACTCCAGCGATTGCTGCTCAATATTTGAAAAGCTCGATTTCTCCAGGTCACCCACCATATGGGGCGGTACTCGGAAAATACGGGCGATCTCGTTGATTTGAAATTTTCTTGTTTCCAGAAACTGCGCCTGTTCCGGGGAGATGCCGATAGGCGTGTATTTCATGCCCTCCTCTAAAACGGCGATCTTATTGGCATTGCCGCTGCCACCAAAGGTGGACTGCCAGCTTTCCCGGACACGTCCGGGGTCTTTGATGGTTCCCGGATGCTCCAGCACACCGCCGGGAGCCGCACCGTTGGCAAAGAACTTCGCCCCGTATTCCTCACAGGCAATCGCCATGCCGATGGCGTTCTTGGCCATGGCAATGGGGCTGTAGCCCACCAGCCCGTCAAAGCCCAGGCCGGGGATATGCAGCACATCCGATGGTTTCAGCCGCACGACAGTGCCTTTGACTGTCGGCGCATCGTCCGTGCTGACCGTGTATTCGTAGTAGAGCTTGCCGTCCCTGTCACGGTCTACCGTCATCCTGTCCGGCATCAGCGGATAGAGGGCAATGACCTCGCCTTTGCCGTTGCGGATGATCTGGGCGTAGGCGTTGCCCCACAGAAGAAGGTGGGTCATGAGCGTTTCCCGGAATACGAAGGAACTCATCTCTGGGTTCGGCTCATCATGCAAAAGCAGATACAGCGGATGGTCGATGGCCTTTTCCTTGCCGCCATCCTCCTTATACCGGTACAGATGTAATGGCAGTCCCGCCACCGCCTCTGCTAAAATGCGCACACAGGAATACACCGCCGTCATCTGCATGGCGGAGCGTTCATTGACCCGCTTGCCCGCCGAGCTGCTGCCAAAGAAAAAGCTGTAGGCGCTGCCCGTAGTGTGGTTCTGAGGCTTATCCCTGGAACGGAAAAGTCCTGAAAAAACACCCATATGTGATCACCGTCCTTCCTCAAATAAACAAAAGGCCCCGGCTGTCATAAACCGAAGCTCCCGTATCGTTGCCACAGCGGATCGCACGGTCAAGCCCCATAATGGTGGCGATGGCCCCGTCGATCTTCTCTGTGGATTTTTCCTTGTCCGCCTTGATGTTGCCTGCCGGGTCGGTGCGGATGTAGATGTTATCCATCATCCACCGCAGCACCGGGTGGCCGCCGTGGGCGATTTTCTCCTCCAGCACCAGCTTCATCAGTTCCTTGGTCGGCGGGGACATATCCTTAAAGCCCTGTCCGAAGGGCACCACCGTGAAGCCCATGCCCTCAAGATTCTGCACCATCTGCACAGCGCCCCAGCGGTCAAAGGCGATCTCCCGGATGTTGAAACGTTCACCCAGCTGCTCAATGAATTTTTCAATATAGCCGTAGTGGACCACATTGCCTTCAGTAGTTTGCAAAAAGCCCTGACGTTCCCAAAGGTCATAGGGAACGTGGTCACGGCGCACACGCAGATCTATCTGTTCCTCCGGTATCCAGAAGTATGGAAGGATCACATATTTGTCATCTTCATCCTCCGGTGGGAACACCAGCACAAAAGCCGTGATATCCGTAGTAGAGGACAGGTCCAGACCGCCATAGCAGACGCGACCTTCCAGATCATTCTCGTTTACGGCAAAGGAGCATTTATCCCATTTATCCATTGGCATCCATCTGACAGCCTGCTTTACCCATTGATTGAGCCTGAGCTGCCGGAAAGCATTCTCTTCAGCGGGATTTTGTTTTGCGGACTCGCAGGCGGCTTTTACCTTATCGATGCCGACCGTAATACCGAGAGAGGGGTTTGCCTTTTTCCACACCTTTGGGTCCGTCCAATCATCAGACTCATCTGCGCCATAGATCACAGGATAGAAGGTCGGATCGATTTTGCGTCCGGCCAGAATATCCTGTGCCTTCTGGTGTGTTTCATAGCAGATAGACTTTGTATCCGTACCGGCAGTCGTGATAAGGAAATATAAAGGCTGCATACGCGCATCGCCAGAGCCCTTGGTCATAACATCAAAGAGCTTTCGGTTGGGCTGCGTGTGCAGCTCATCAAATACCACGCCGTGGATATTAAAGCCGTGTTTACTGTAGGCTTCTGCGGAAAGCACCTGATAGAAGCTGTTGGTAGGAGCGTAAACTATACGCTTGGTGGCCGTTAGGATTTTGACGCGCCGGTTAAGCGCCGGACACATCCTGACCATATCGGCTGCCACTTCAAAAACAATGGACGCCTGCTGACGATCCGCAGCGCAGCCGTAGACCTCTGCGCGTTCCTCACCGTCGCCGCATGTGAGCAGGAGTGCCACCGCAGCGGCCAGCTCCGATTTGCCCATCTTCTTGGGTATCTCAATGTAGGCGGTATTGAACTGCCGGTAGCCGTTGGGCTTGAGCGTTCCGAAGATATCCCGGATAATCTGCTCCTGCCAGTCAATTAGCTCGAAGGGCTTTCCGGCCCATGTGCCTTTCGTGTGGCAGAGGGACTCGATGAACATGACCGCATAGTCGGCGGCGTCCTGATTGTAATAGGAATCCTTAGCTGCAAACTGCGTCGGTTTATATTTTTTCAGCTTACGGATAGCCGGTCACCTCCTTCCGAAAAGCATAAAAATAAGCCGCCTGAGCGACTTCTTCCGTAACGAGGAACAGAGCCATCCGGCTCAGTCCCAAGGGCATATTCAAATGCCGTTTCTTAGTTGTAGTTGTTCAGCAGAATGCAAAGCGCCATTTCTGCTTCCTTGCAGGTAGGCTCTACATCCCATTCTCTGTCATAGTTGCATACGATCTGGCCATCAATCTTGATCATCAGCTTGCTGATCTTGCCGCCGTTGATCCCGTAGGTCTCGCTGGGTTCCTCGTAATGCTTCACCCAGTAGTGACAGACCTTGTACTTATCCTTAATGTTGGCATCCGGGATGCCGATGGTTCCTTCGCTCCACATACCCGGCACCTCCTTAGTTCAGCTGGAAGCGGATGCCCATGATCTCAGAGGGCTCCTCGTCTCCCCAGCGGGTTTCCTGTCTCGTGATGGTGCAAAGGCCAAGCATCGTGCAGCCCTGCGCAGCCAAGGCGTGAAGGTTTTCCATCACCGCTGTACTCTGGTTTGTGTAAACAAAGGTCTTGATCCCGGCCTCGCGGAGCGCGTCAATGAAATCCTTGACTTCCTTATCCCAAAGGAAATCGTCCATCTCCAGTTCGTCTTCCTTACGGGAAAGGCTCTGTGTAAAAGCGCGGTAGGCTTTGCAGGTTCCCTGCTCGAAGGGGAATTTCATCGCTTCCTTCTCAGCGTACCAAGTTTTCAGTTCCTCGCTGTCCCAGCCGTAGGTGTCGATGATATGCTGCTTGCGGCTTTCGTGAGCTGCGCGGCGCTCCTCGTATTCGTGGCCGAGGCACTTCAAGTTTTCAAAGTAGGTGTTGTTTGCGTTCATGGTGTTTACCTCCGTTCGTTTTGGTATGTACATATATCACTCTGAAAGCACATAATAGCAAGCTATTTTTGCGTTATTTTCGGGCATAATCTACACAAAGATTCGGGTAGAAAACTGTGTACTTTATGCCTCGCCTGTCAGAATGAAATGCACATATTCCTTGCGGTTTTCTTCGAGGTAAACAACCAGCTCGTAGAAGTCACGTTCGTAGGCAAGGCGCTGGACCGCATTCACATCAAACATGTTCGTCAGGCCCGTGTCGCGGATCGCCAGAATCTGATCCTTTATGGTTTCAGTCATGATCCGCCACCACCTTGCATTCATCTTCACCGTAGGCAATGGAGAGACCGGAACCGTTATCCCAATTCACCATGATGGAACCGATGTCGTCCACGCCGACTACGGTGCCTCTGGTACCAATAGGCGGGGCCTGTACGTCGTCCATCTTCAAAAGCTCGACGCGGCTGCCGGGTTTGAAGCGCTCACGCAGTGCCTGCAGGCGTTCTTTTGAAATCACTCGCATACTGACACCTCCTTTGCCGGTGTGCCGTTACGGAAGGCGGAGCTGCCGGAAAGATTGCGGAGCAGGATTTTGCGCTCCGTTTTGTAATCCGCGCCGATAAAACCGAGGCGGAGCAGAAAGCACCGGAATGCGTATTTGTCATTGTCGGTTTCCTTTTCCTTGGCGGTAACACGTTTCTGGTTCCTTGCCATCTCGCACAGGGCCGTAATGAAGTGGGTGTAGGCTCTGACCTCATCCGGATCAGGCTCGGTGGTGAACCAAGGGAAGGAGAGCTTGTCGTCCTCCTCGGTGATTGGAAGCTCCGTCACATCCAGTGCCTTTTTTTATCAGGCTGCCCTTGGCCTCAATGAGCCTGTGCAGGTTATCGAGGGAGTCTTCTGTGAAGCTGGCTTTCGGCATCTGCACCACCAGACCATATTCATTGGAAGCGACCTCTGGCCGCGTATCTTCTTCAGCGGTAAAGCCCGCATCTGAAAGGGCAGCCTTGACTGCTTCGATGGTGGTGTCGTCGGTGCGCTCGTCCCAGACCACCGCTCCGTCTTTTTCGACGGTGATGCCCGCGATAACGTAGGCGCAGGTTGGCATGCGCATGTACACGGGCTTCATGCCGATGACCTCGGAAATGATCCTGACCAGAGCTTTGCGCTTGTCTCCGGTTACGTTGTAGGTTGCTTTCATGGAAAATCCTCCTTTGTGTTTTTTGGTAGGTACATATATCACTCTGAACGCCTGTAATAGCAAGCGTTTTCGGGAAAATATATGTACCAAATCTGGCTGGAGGATTTTGTGTTTAATCGTCGATTACTGACACATCTTCATAAGCGTAAGTCAGGCCGTCGCGCTGAAGCGAAACGCCGTCAGCGGAGCCGACCTGTTCTATATACCTTTTTACAATTACATCGCAGAATTTTTCATCCAGCTCGATGGTGTAGCAGGAGCGATCTGACTGCTCGCAGGCGATGAGCGTGGAACCGGAGCCACCGAAAGGATCGAGAACCAGCGTGTTACTCATGCTGGAATTCATAATCGGATAGGCCAGCAGCGCAATCGGCTTCATGGTTGGATGATCGCCGTTCTTCTTGGGTTTGTCATATTCCCAGACCGTGGTTTCCTTTCGACCTGCGTACCATTCGTGCTTGCCGGATTTCTTCCAGCCGAAGAGCACAGGTTCATGAATCCATTGATAAGGGCTGCGGCCTAGAACAAGAGAGTTCTTTTTCCAGATGCAGCAACCGGAGAGGTAGAATCCCGCGTCGGCAAAAGCCCTGCGGAAGTTCAGCCCTTCGGTATCCGCATGAAACACATATATGGAGGCATCGTCCGCCATCGCTTTTTCCGTGAGCGTGAAAGCGTCCAGCAGGAATTGATAAAAGGCGGCGTTTGCCATGTTATCGTTTTTGATCTTTCCTGCGCTGCCTTCGTAGTTCACGTTATACGGCGGGTCCGTCACCACGAGGTTTGCCTTGGCACCTGCCATCAGAAGCTCGAAGGTTTCTGCCTTGGTGGAATCGCCGCAGAGCAGACGGTGCCTGCCCAGCGTCCAGACGTCACCGAGCTTTGACATAGCGGGCTTTTTTAATTCTTCCTCTACATCAAAATCATCATCGTGAATGCCGTCTTTCATACTGTCCTTAAACAAGGCATCCAGCTCGGCGGGTTCAAAGCCGGTGAGGGATACATCAAAATCCGCGCCCTGCAGATCCGCGATGAGCAGTGCCAGCTTCTCCTTATCCCAATCGCCGGAGATTTTGTTCAGCGCGACATTGAGCGCCTTTTCCTTCTCTTCGGAGAGCTCCACAACGACGCATTCGACTTCCGTGATACCCATATCGATCAGGACCTTCAGGCGCTGATGCCCGCCGACCAGGCGACCGGTTGTCTGGTTCCAGATAACAGGCTCCACATAGCCAAATTGCTCGATGGAGCGTTTCAGTTTTTCGTATTCCGGATCACCGGGCTTCAAATCCTTACGCGGGTTATAATCCGCAGGGATGAGCTCGGTAACTTTCTTTTTCTCTATCAGCATATCAGTCCCCACTCAGCGAACTTTTCAAAGCCGCCGACGCGGTCAATGAAAGCTCTCGCTGTTTCTACGATTCTCTCGTATGGAATACCATCTACAGCATCATCACCAATGGCACAGATGAGCTCGACAGGCGTTCCGGTTTCCTGCGCCTTGAGCCATGCGTATATGTTCACGCTGACATCAGCCTTGGACAGATCTTTGCCATGCAGACCACCGCCTGTTACAGAGTCGCCCATATCAGAGCCGAGCTTCCGGTTAACAGCACCGGTATCTACATCGGTGCCGCCGGTCCAGTCACCGAGCGGATTGATCTCGGCCTTCGGATATGCCTCGTGCAGGTAATAGGTCTTGGCGTTACTCTGGCAGATGATCAGGCGGGCCTCGTCCAGAATGTATTTGCCGTCACAGCCGTAGATGGCATAGATTTGTTTTGCAATCTCCGCCAGCGCTTTCTGCTCCGCTGTTACGGGCATGCCTTTGAAGATGCCATTATCGCCGCAGCGGATGCCCGCGCTCTGATTATCTGCCAGATGTTCATCCTGCGGGACTTCGACATAATCGGACAGTACGCGATCACCGCCGATGCGGTAAACAATCGAAGCCACCTCATCATTGGTAATATGAACAGAGCTCTCCGCAACGATATGGCAGACGCCGTGACCGATTAAAACCTCCACGGCGATTTTCGGATTCTTATCTTTTTGGTACGCAAGGTCCACAAGGGCACCGGCGATGCGGTCGGCCACTTTGTCGGGATGCGCCGGATTTACTTTTTCATACATATCAGTTCCCTTTCCGAGCGGTAAGAAGCCGCTCCATAACATCGTCCTGCGGAGATATACCGCCGTATTCCGTCATGCAGTTTTCTCGGACAATCTGGAAAATCTCTCCCCAGATGCGGTTCGACTGCGTCATGTATTTATCAGCGATAGCGACATACGGTGATTGAATGGCTGCGCCGGTAGTCGGGTGTTTAGCCAGAAAGCCAAACTCGGAGGTTGCCGCCTCACACTGAATCCACCTTGCAGAAGCCATAGCGTAACGCTCGATCATTTGCGGGGAGATAAGGTGAGAACAACCTCGGTCATTCAGCCACTTCCATGTTGCTTCGTATATTTCCACAGCACAAAGCTGTGTTCCGTCTTTCTGTGTCGCAGAAAGAAATTCAGACGGTTTCGGCATCGTCTCTCCATCAAGGTCAGCGGCCTTGTTGTCAAAGTCGATGACGGTCAATTTTCTTTTTCCCGGATTGCCAGCGGCGATTTTTTCAGCAATTGGCTTTTTCGGCCTGCCGCCGCTACCGGGTTTTGGTCCTCGCTGTCCCATGTTTCACACCTCTTTTCTCCGGACAGGGCTATTCCCTCAAAAACTTACGCGAATTTGCACGCGAAGGCCCACGCCCGTTGTCCGAAAAAACAGTCGTAGAGATTTTGACCGCCCTACCCGGTGGGGTGGTTATGCCAGCGATCACCACGTTCCGCATGAATTCTTGCGTGGCAGCTTTTACAAAGAGCAATTAAATTTGATGCTTCGTGCGTGCCGCCTTCAGCAAGAGGGAGCTTGTGGTGGACTTCCTCGGTAGGAACGTAGAGCCCACGCTCCAGACACACTTCGCACAGCGGGTGCTGTGAGACATAACGGTCACGGATACGCTTCCAAGCGCGTCCATACCTGCGTTTGGTCTCTGGGCTACGTTCATATTTTTCATAGCGTGCGTTTTCCTGCTTCTCATGCACAGGGCAGTACCTTCCATCAGTCAGGTTGGGACAGCCGGGATAGGAGCAGGGACGCTTGGGTTTCCTTGGCACTTAATCACCTCGCTTTACGCACATAAGAAAAGCCTTGCAGGAGCGGGCTCCAACAAGGCTTCCGTATGTGTTTCTTTGTCCATCATAATACTATCATAAGAAGCGACTCTTATTCTCTCTCATTTACTCTCATGATGGCGGCAACACAAGAAAGCGCCGTATCGTGCATCCGGTATATATGCTGAATGCTGTAGTGCATCTCCACCGCAATTTTCTCCCACGAGAGGAAGCACAGATACCGCTTCTCCAGCAGGGTTTGCAGTTCGACATCGGAAACCGCATGGATCGTCGCCATGATTTCCTTCTTCAGCTCAACCAGATTATCCACATCTCGTTTCAGGCTTTCCTCGACCTCGATTATTTTTATGACAGCGGTTTCCACCTTGGAGCCGCCATGATTCGGGTTACGTGGCATATCGCTGTAAACAACGGTGCACGATGTGGCCAGTTCGTTTAAGGACTCGATCTGCTGGAGCTTGGATTTTATCCGCATATCCAGCGTCCGTGCCTGTGATAAATATTCCTTTGCAGTCATTTTTGTTTCTCCTTCCGCAGCTTTTTGATGAGATACTCCGGATCGACTTTTGAAAGAACACCAAACCAGCCGGAGCGGAAGAAGCGCTCGATTTCTGCAAGCTCGCACTCATCATCGGTAAGCCGGTAGTCTTTTGCGGCCTGAAGGATGATGGCCTGAGCCAGATTCTCGTATGGGTCCAAAGTCTCACCTCCGAATTTGTGATCCTCGGATTGACTCTGATTTGCATGGATTGTCATTTATAAAGTTCGGCCTTTACAGCGGCAATGAGACTGTTCTGGGTTTTCTCTTTGCTCTGCAGGGCCTTTAAAACGTGATTATCAACAGTACCATTCGTAATAATGTGGTGAATGACCACGGTTTCCGATTGTCCCTGACGCCAGAGGCGGGCATTGGTCTGCTGATACAATTCCAGCGACCATGTAAGGCCAAACCAGATAAGGGTGGAGCCGCCAGCCTGCAGGTTAAGTCCGTGACCGGCAGAAGCGGGATGTATCACTGCCACCGGGATATTTCCGGAATTCCAGTCGCGGATATCGGCAGAGGTCTTGATCTCACGGATCTTGAGGCGGGTCTTGATACGGTCAAGATCGTGCTTGAACCAGTAGGCCACTAATACAGGCTTTCCGTTCGCACCTTCGATAAGGTCCTCCAAGGCATCCAGCTTTCGGTCATGTATCCGAATAGGCTGGCCGTCATCGTCATAAATTGCGCCGTTTGCCATCTGCAGGAGCTTGCCAGAGAGGACGGCGGCATTGGCAACAGTGATATCCGCTTCCGGCAGCTGCAATACCAAGGTCTGCCGTAATTCGTCATATCGTTCAGCTTCATCGTCGGATAATTCCACCACGCAGTTGTTCATTACGAGCTCCGGCATCTTCAGGTGGTCGGAAGCCTTCATGGAAATCGTGATATCGGAGATTCTCTGATAGATCGCCTTATCCGCACCGGGCAGAAGCCGATAGGAATAAATGATCTGGCCGTTGCGCTTATCCGGTGTGAAGTAGTTGTTCCGATACATGCCGATGAAGCGACCGAGACGCTGTCCCATGTCCAGAATCTTGAATTCTGCCCACAGGTCCATCAGACTGTTTGCGGAAGGGGTACCGGTAAGGCCCACAATGCGCCTGATCCGTGGCCGCACCTTCATTAGTGCTTTGAAACGCTTTGATTGGTGGCTTTTGAAAGAAGATAGCTCATCCACAATGACGGTATCGAAGTCAAAGGGCACGCCGCTTTGCTCTATGAGCCACTGGACGTTCTCACGGTTGATGATGTAAATGTCAGCCGGACGCATCAGGGCACTTTTTCTTTCCTTTTCCGTACCGACCGCAACGGAGTAGGTCAGTATTTGCAGATGATCCCATTTTTCAATCTCTGCGGGCCAAGTATCACGGGCAACACGCAGAGGTGCGATTACCAAAACGCGGTGTGCCTCGAAGCTGTCAAACAGAAGATCCAGAAGGGCCGTCAGTGTGATCGCCGTCTTGCCAAGGCCCATATCCAGCAGGACCGCTGCAATAGGGTGTGTTTCGATATAGTCGGTAGCATATTGCTGATAATCATGTGGAACATATTTCATCAAGGATTCCTCCAATCTGGCTCTCGTCATCCAGCACGTAGACACGAAAGCCAAGCTGCCGCAGCAATCGGTGTCTCGCTTCCTGCAAAGGGCGCGGTGCCTTGCCGGGAGTCTTGACTTCTACAAAGGCCATGCGGCCACCCGGCATCAGTACGATACGATCCGGCATGCCATCAAAGCCGGGACTCGTGAATTTTGGGGCCAGACCGCTACGGGCCTTTACTGCGTCAGCAAGTTTTTTCTCTATTGTCTTTTCTCGCATATTTTTCCTTTCATCAGGCCGTTAAAACGGGAAGGTGCAAGGTGTATCAATGCCATTTACTGAACTTTTTCTTAGGCTGGAAAAATATGCTCCTAAGAGAATTTTTGTATAAGACCTTGATAGACCTTGCACATCCCATGAAATCAGGTCAGAAAATCATCAAAATCGCCGTCGTTTTTTTTCAGGCACAGACCCTTAAAGAAACGCTTCCTCTTGACCGCAATCCGCTCGTAGCCAGCGTTTTCCAGCGCAAAATAGAAGTCTGCGGTGCTGCGGACATACTCGTTGGTATCAAGGCAGTAATTCCGATACGCCTGATACAGCGCCGAGGAGCTCTCCTTATACTCAGTGCCGACATCGCATTTATCTTCGATAAAGTGTCCAAACCAGTCATTCTGGGCGCGGTATTCATCAATGGCTTTCTGTACGCATGCCGGAACCGGGATTTTGTAATCAAGTTCAATGACCTTTTTTGCACCTTCGATTACCCACGCGAGGATACTCTCACCGGCATTGGTATAGAGGTATTCCGCGTAGTTCTTCTTATCACCGGCACCTTCGATCTTGGCGTCAAACGGGATCACAATAAGCCTGCGCCATATACCATCGTCAGAAGCGCTGACACGCGGCAGGTGATTGGTATAGAGCACCAGTGTATGGCAAGGCGTGAATGAAAACGGGTCCTTATATTTCTTCTCCGCGAACATATCATCCGTAGAGCAGAGCTGCTTGACGGTAGAATCGTTGAGACGAGCTCCTTCCTGCATCTCTGCCGCGATCAGCAGGCGTTTACCTTTGGCCTCGGCCAGCTCCGGTTTGATATTCCTGCGGCAGCCGACCGTCAACGTATCTGCAGAGATGTTTCCACTGTAAAGTCCGAGGACGCGGGAGACAGAGTTCCAGAAGGTGGATTTACCGTTGCGACCTCCGCCGTAGGCAATAATCAGGGCTTCCACATAGACCTTGCCAATGACGGCCAGACCGCAGATCATTTGCACATAGTCGATCAGTTCCTGATTGCCGCAAAAGATCAGGTCAAGGCAGTCGAGCCAGAGCTGTTCTCCCTTGCTGCTGGGCGAGACCGCCGTCATCTTGGTGATGAAATCCTCCGGCGAGTGTTCTCTGGCACCGGCGAGACCTTTGCGAAGATCGTAAGTGGCAGCAGGCGTGCAAAGTGCAAAGCAGTCGGCATCCAGATCACGCGGCGATATCTCCAGCATGGGGTGCGATTCCTTTAAGGTCGCAGTGATATATTTGGAATCCCGGCGACGGAGCGCAAACGCCTGATATGCCTTGGCGGAGAGAAAGTCCTTATAGGCTTCGAGCTGTTCATCACTCATCAGCTGTTCGGCCTTTGCCTTACTGGTGCCGTCGAGAATGGTCTGGGCTCCGCAGTCTTCCATTTTCTTTAGAGCTTCCTGCATTTCCTTGGTGGCTTCCTTCAGCTGCCTGCGGGTGAGCTCATGAGCGACAGCCTGCGCACCGGGTTCGGTTTCCTTCCAGTAGTGTTCTGTATAACGGATAAAGTGGGTAGCCGGTGAGTAGCGCAGCTCATTTGAGAAGTGATTTGCCAGCACCTCGGCCTGCCCGACGTCGGAGAAGTCCTCAGGTTTATAGCTGGTATCATCGTTGTAAATGTCAGGAGGCACATAGCCGTCTTGCGATGCTACGCGGGAGTAAAACTTCTGTGCGCTGCGCCAGATGGTTTTGAGCTCACCGTCCGAAAGAGGAGGATCACATTTGGCGGCTTCATCGAGAAAGCATTGATACGCTTCGTCGGTATCACCGTATTTTTTGATGACCTTCCCGGCAAAGCGGGACATGGTGGCATTACGGTTTCCTTCGGAGATCACACGGTCACCATACTGCCCGCCGTCCATATCCTGATCGAAAGCATCCGTATCCTGCAGAAAGTCCGTCAGGTTCATACTGCCTTCCCGGATCTCTACGTCGGCTGTCGTGGTGCCAAAGAAGAAACGAGCTGCGTCCAGCGCCTGTGTATCAAAATACGGAAATATCGTATTGACCAGCCGTTTCATATCACTGTAATCTGCAGCATCGGTCATGAAATCTATCGGGAACAGAATATGGAACTTCGGTCTGGCGGGCTTGCCGTTTTTCTCACGGTTATGAAAGCGGCTGTAGTGGACCGCAAAGCTGACGCCGGGAAAAGCAGCGGCAACATCATCCGGGGTGATCCAATCGGCTGGTTCCTCCGAGTGATCATTATCGCAGTCCACCGGCAGGCAATCGCTGCCGATGAAGTTGTCTCCGTTACGGTAGTGGTTTTTATATTCCGCGCATACATAGTCGTGACAGATAGCAGCTTTCAGACTGGCCTTGTCCGTCACGTCATGGCGATGGGGATAGGAGCAGTTACCGGGATTGCCGGTAATGTCCGCGCTGTAAAGGGTAAACATCAGTTAAACACCTCCTCGGCTTCCTCCTCCAAGACCTGCGTGATAAACTTCAGTGCGCGGATCATGGTTTCCAGTTCACAGTCACCACCGAGGATTACTTCGAAGCCTTCATCGGCATAGCGACCGAGGGGATGCACCTGAATGTCGGTGCTGGCTGCGTCGGCAATACGAAAATAGGTACGTCCGCCATGACCGGTGTCGCCGCCTTTGTATCCGGTGGTGCCTGCTTCCACTTCGAGGATGTTGGCGCTGATCACATCGCGGCTGTAAGTTGTGATTTCGGTTCCGTCAGGCAGAACACGCCGGTTTTCTTTGATTTCAAACATCGTTTTTCTCCTCCAATTCTTCTGTGAAATAGCGCAGGCGATAGTTCTTCCAGCGTGCGCGTTTGATTTCCGCTGCCATGCCGTTTGAGATTTTGCTTCCGAATACCCAGATCTCCGAGCACTTGCTCATGATGGCGTTTCCGAAGAAAAGTCCAAGCTCACGCTCGTTGGGATCGCTGTCATTCAAAAACTGTGGAAACAGCAGGTGCGGTGCGATGGGGATATAGCCTTTTTCCACGGCAAAACGGGAGTATCTGCGAGCTGCGACCACGTTCGTCTCTATATCTCCTGCATAGGGAGAGCAGATATAGACGATAGGCCTGAATGTCCGGAGCACTTTTTGCTCCTCGTGTTCAATGCCGGAGAGTGCCTCAAATGCTGTGGGATCGACATATCCTTCGCTATTGTGAATATCAACACTCATGAAAAGAGCCTCCTTTCCGGGCAGGCTGTCACCGCCCATTTCTACTTTCCACTGGAGGTGACAGCCCGCTTTTGACGAAGGAGACTCAGTCTTTTTTATAGAATTCGGTTTCGTAGCCATCGGCCCTAAGCTGCAGGCCTTTTGCCCACGGAGGAGTGCGGCCCATTTGTTCACATACCGCATCAAGCGACATACGCGGGTCCGCTTCAATAACCAGCTCGTCGTGGATATGCATGACAATGCTGCAGCATCGAAGCGTCTTCATGGCATAGCACAGAATGTCACGGGAGGTTGCCTGCACGATGTTCTCCACAAACTTTGGCCCGTAAGAATCGAGCCGTTCCCATTTTTTAGTGCTGCCGATGCCTTCGTAAGTGATACACTCGCCGCCGAATTTGTTAGTGCCGACCTTGGGCTTTACGTAGGCAAGGTTCCGTCCGGAGGGCAGAGTAATAAAGAGCATCCCGCTCCGATAGGTAAAGAGGATGCCGTGTGTTTTGGTGGCGTGGTGATATTTGACTGCTTCCATAGCGGCCCGGTCTACGTCCCACCAGAAAGCGACGATCCTCGGATTGGATTGACGCCAAGCATCGACCAGCTGAGGAAGCTCATCTTCGGTAAGGCCCATCTCCAGCGCACCCATAGCTTTGAGCGCACCGACTGAGCCGCCATAGCCGAGGGCCAGCTCCGCGATCTTGCCTTTTTGACGCAGGTGGCCGTTTACACCATGCTTTTCAACCGGGACCTTAAACATCTGACTGGCACTGGCACAGTAGATATCACCGCCTTTGGCAAAGACCTCCTGACGCCAGTTTTCACCGGCCATCCATGCGATGACGCGGGCCTCAATTGCAGAAAAGTCGGAGACGATGAGCTTGTTGCCGTCTTTCGGAATAAAGGCTGTCCGGATAAGCTGCGATAGTGTGTCCGGCACATCTTCGTAGAGCATCTCGACACTGTCATAATCACCGGAGCGGACAAGAGAGCGTGCCTCGGCCAGATCTGTAAGATGGTTTTGCGGCAGATTTTGCAATTGAATAAGGCGTCCGGCCCAGCGACCGGTACGGTTGGCTCCGTAAAACTGGAACATGCCACGAGCGCGACCGTCAGCGCAGACTGCGTTAATCATGGCCTGATATTTTTTAACGCTGGACTTGGCAAGCTGCTGCCGAAGCATAAGAACGCGTTGCAATTCCGGAGGAGCAGTTTTGATGAGCTCCGCGACGGTCTTTTTGCCGAGACTGTCGGTCTCCAGTCCGTTATCAGAAAGCCATTGCTTCATTTGCTGCACGCTGTTGGGATTATCCAGCTCGGTCAGCTCACGCATGGCATCCGTTAGCTCTGCGCGGGAACGGGCATCCATATCAATAGCCTGCCTGACAAGAGTCAGGTCAATCGCCACGCCGCGATCATTGATTTCCTGATCGATGTGGTATTCCTCCCAGACAGAATCCGGCACCGGGAATTTCTGCAGGCGCTCCTGAATGGACATCTCGGCCTCGACGTCCCGGATGTTATAGCGCTTAAAAGCAGCCCACTTCTCAGGCGCGTGGTATGGATAGTTTCTGGTGCGCTGACCGTTTGCCTTTGTCGGAGCACAGGGCTGGCAGAAGAACTTGATTAGGTCCTTGCCCTCGGTGAGCTTTTGTTTCTCCAGACCGAGGACCGCGCCGACGCCTTCGAGGGAGAGCGGTAGGCCCATTGTGGCTGAGCAGATCATGGAGCAGCGCCAGCTTTCCGGGTTGAGGTATCGGGCACACTCTGTCGAGAGTGGATGATTATCATGGAAGGGATCGAGGCTGATACCCAGATTCTTTAAATGCTGCGAAAGGCAGATGCGTTCAAAATTCGCGTTAAAGGCCCATTTGATAACGGCATCATCCGTCAGGGCTTCCACAACGTCTTCCGGTATCTTCTCACCACAGGCAAGGTCGATCACCTGTACCGGTCCGGAGTCCACGCTATATCCAAACAGCAGTATTTCAAAATCTGGCGCTTCCACATATCGGTAAACACCGGACTTTTGCAGACTGATACTGCTGTAGGTTTCAATATCAATACTCAAAGTTTGCATATCATCACCATCCTTAAAAAGGGCTGGCAGCGAGGGTACGCCACCAGCCCACATGCATTATTTCAGGGCTTCCATACGTTTCTGGTGGTATTCGTCGTCCTGCAGGGCCTTTTTCTCTTCGCGTTTCTCACGCTTGAAGTCATTGATGACCGTCTGGATGGCGACTACGGCCCAAGAGAGGACCACAATGCAGAAGCACCCGATAAGGATGTTGCAGAGAAGGGATGAAATCATAACCGTGTTTTCCATGAGTTTGCGCTCCTTTCCTTAGTTGAGAAAATCTTCGTCGGCATCGGTGGAGAAATCGGACTCAGCACTTGCCTTGCCGCCGAGGGGTTCACCGGCGCGGATCAGCTGCAGGTTATTGAGGCCACAGGCGATGCCGCGATTACCGTTCGAGTTGAATGCGTACAGTGTGATGCTGGCGCGGCCATAGACGCCGGAATATACCTCCGAGCGGGTAAGCACAGGATTGAGATCCGCATCCACAATGCCGGGAGCCGTAGCAGAGTTGGCATTGATGAAGTAGGCGTTGGTGTAAGCCGGATCGTCTGGGCGCTCTACGTCACCGTCACGGAGAGGTGTCTTGATGGAAGCAAGAGGCGGTACGCTCTTGGAGTTACCCTTGAGCTTGGACTCTCCCTCGGCATAGGCGGCTTCGATAGCAGCCTTGATCTTGGCAACGGTCTTGGTGTCGGACTTCGGGATGATGAGGCTGACGCTGTACTTAGGAGCGCCGCCGTTGATGGACTTCGGTTCCCAGACGTTGGCATAGCTCCAACGGGTGTCCTCACCGGTGATGACCTTCATGGGATTTTTTACTGTAGTATTCTTAGACATAATCTTGTCCTCCTTAATTTTCACTGAAATCAGATTTTGCATTGTTCATGGCCGGACGCTTGTCACTCTCCGGCACCAGAGTGGGTTTGCCTTGCGGCTTTTCGATAAGACCGGCAAGGACTTCTTCAAAGCGGGCCTTGCCGAGGAGCTTCTGCATGGCTGTAACGCCGAGGAGCTTCTGTTCATACGGGTCAAAACCGGCCTTGGTGACTGCCTCAGCCACGGCAGCGTCGTTTGTATACTTCCTGTTGGAGCGGCCCTCGACCAGTTTCCAGCCGGACCATTCCTTGCCGCTGATCGCCTGCTGGAGCGCGTATTCTTTAATGTCGGATGCCCATGTCACCAGATCGTCGACCTTGGAGAGAATATCTTCCACGTCTTCATCGGTGAGCAATGGCGGCAGCTTAAATTCATACTTCGCAAGCTCCAGATTGGCAGCGGCACGAGCGCGACAGGCGTTCTTGGCCTTACAGAAACCGCACCATTCTCCGCAGAGGAAGTTACCGTCACCGGCAAAGGCGAGATCGGCAGCGGGCTTCAGGATTTCTTCGGCCCAGCGAAACAGGTCCTCTTTGGAAAGCTCGTAGGTTGAAAGGTTATCCCGGCGCGGCTGGTAGATCGTCATACAGACATTACTGATGTCATAGATGTCGTCGAACAGCTCCAAGGCACCGAGCGCATAGCACATCATCTGCGGGTTTTCTTCGGCAGAGACCAGAACACCGAGACCATATTTGAAATCGATGATCTGCAGGGTGCCGTCCGCGATAATGATGCAGTCAGCGGTTCCGAAGCCCTGTTCTACCCAGCGGGAGAAGTCGACACGCTGCTCGATCAGAACGACCGGATCACTGCATGCTTCCTTGGCGGCTTCCACCTGCTCCAGCACATAGGCCGCATAGCCGGTGGCGCTGTCATCCATTTCCTGATCGTAGTAAGTCAGGCCTTCGGTGGGATCATCGGCCTCTATACCCAGCGCGGTCTTTAGCTTGAATTCACACAGACTGTGGGCATCGGTACCTTCGGCAGCGTAGTCGCTTCCTTTATCCTCATAGCTCCCGGAGAGCCTTGCGGACGGCGGGCAGTGAATCCAGCGTTCGGACGATGACGCGGAGAGTAATGCGTGTTTATTCGGCATGGTCCAGTCCCTCCACATCTTTCAAGAGTGCGCTGTAGTTCGCCGGATCGACGCCGGAGAGCTTGGCGGCACCGTACTTCTGAAGCAGGGCGCGAATCTCAGCCGTGTGACCTTTGCGGGACATATCCGCCAATACTGCGCGGACATCCTCCAGCTTCAGGTCCGGTTCCTTTGCGGGTGCCGGTTCAGCATCTGCGGGTTCACCGCTAAACTGACGGGAAAGCCAGTCGGCAGCATCGTTAATAGCGGCAGCAGCATTTCGGAGCTCTTCGATGGTCTGTGCCATATCGCTCATTTTGCTCATAATGTTTTCCTCCTTCCTCGGATTTGCTTTGTGCGGCAAAGGCTGTGAGCTTCCTTGCCAGCCTTGCGGATACGTGACTGATCGCGGTCAACACCTCGATGACTTCTGCGTCCGCAGGGCTCTTGTTGCGTGCTTCGTACATATCGTTCACCTCCGTTCCGGAGCTTGTGGTTTCGTGCTCCTTACACTTCCCACTGGAGGTGAGGCAGGCGGTTTGACGAAGGAAGGGAGAAAATTTTGAGAAAAACTCCGGCCACCATAACGGCAACCGGAGCTATACATTATTAGAAGCGATCCGGGAATTCTGCGGCGAGCTGCTCCTTGGCCTTCTTGAGACGAGACAGGAATGTGGTGCGCTTGATGCCGATCATCTCGGCAATTGCCTCATCGGACAGACCGTCCTGACGGAGCCTGCCGATTTCGACAGCTTCCGGCATCAGCTCATTCAGGCGGGCAAAGAGCTGATCGAGCTCGGCCTTGTCGCAGATGATCTCTTCAATAGAAGGAGCAGGATCGGCAAGGTTGTCCAGCGGTGAGCAGGCATTACCGTCTTCGTTTTCAACCGTGTAATCAAGGGAAAGCATGTCACCGGCGCGACGGAATTCGCATGTAAGGCAGTCACCGTCACAGAGCCAGAACTTACTCTTCGGGCAGACGCACTGCCCATGAGACTGCTGACGCTTACGGAGAGCGTCATGGTAACGGGTATGGTCGCGGTAGTATTCTTCCGAGACCTCCACCCACTGGCGGGTGGCTTTGAGATAGATACGTTTACTCTGGTTGTCTTTGTTTTGCATAAGAAAGCCCTCCTTCGGCTTTTGCCGAAATGGAGAGCTCCAGACATGCAAAACCAGACCACAGGTGTGAGAGCATACCGAAGGATTACTCCATTTCGGCTGCACCTCACTTCCGGTGATCGGTACAGAATATGATTTTCAGTTGAAGTCACGTGGAACCGGAAATACCCTGCGCAGATGGCTCCCACGTGCTAATTCCATTGTAGTCAGTTGATTTGAAATCCAGAAAACTCGACGAGTCGTCAGAAATGGCTTAAAATAGCCGATTTTAAGATGTTCAGATGTCCGCTGTAGTAGCAAAAGTGTGGTATATAGGGAGAGACGGGCATAAAAAAATCCGACTCGTCGAGTCGGAAAAATTTAAAAAGCCGCACCTCCAATAATGGAAGCGCGGCTGAAATGATTACTTATAGGCGCTGCTTAGTGCCAAGCGGTTCATAATTATAGGATTCGAGAAACTCATTCGCATCGTCAATGCTCATTCCAGAAAAGCCCGTGATACAGTATTTTAATGCTTGCTGTTCATCGGATTCGTCAAATGCATGACCGGCAAGCTGCAATAGCTTTTCGGTCGTTCCTATATCGAGATCAAGACCTCTGCCGATGGCTACTATTGTGCGTAGGCTCGGTTTTGTGTCGATATTCTTTTCTGCTTTCCGATATACCTCTTCACCAAGGCCTGTCAGCGAACAGAAATGTGATTTACTAATTCCACGTGATTGCAGTATTTCAAATATGACCTCCCAGCAGGTTTTGTTAACACCAGTTATCTTTCGCGCAGCGCTTTGACGTTCAAATTCTTCACGCTTTTTTCGTAGCTCCTCGGATATCTGTACTGCAGGAGCGCTTTTTTGAGAATCATACTTTGAAGCCTTGCGATCGCCATTGGCACGATGAAGCAGTTCAAACGGAAAATGCTTCTCTGCATCTTCCTTACGGAGGGACTGCCATGTAAACTGAAGTGTGCATTCTTCTAAATTTGCCCACGCATAATCAGTCAGCTCACACTTTCCGTCATCATCCTGTTCAATATATTTGTCATCGTTGATAACGAAGTGCCCGTTAACATATCGGAAGAGTCCGGTGTCAATCAAATCCCGAAATTCTTTATTCGTGCGATAAGCGTAAAAGGCATCTCTCTGATCCAAATAGCTGTGGTATGACGAGGCTTCATCATATTGATAAATAGTTGCCGCTTCCTTATATCCAGTTTCAATCATACGGATTAAAGCAGATTGACGCGAAACACCGTAGAACTCTCGTAATTCCTCTGCAACACATGTAAGCACAGCGGTCTTTATAGGACTGTTGGCATAGTCATATTTTGTTAAAAGTTCATCCACCTTCATACAGAAGGTGTGACAGGGCATAAGGATACGGGGAGCCATGTTATTTGCCTGCCACTCCATACGTTGCACGTCTGTCCATTCTTCTTCATGCTTTGGATATACCATGCTGGAAGGGCATCGGCATGCTACAAAGTCTTTGCCATAAAGAAGGTGCTTGATGGCAGCATACATTCTATGTTTATACCAGTGATAAACTTCGTGAGCGATTGTGTTTTTTACGCAGCCAAGATTCCTTTCCCAAAAGGTGAAAGCATCCACCAGAATAGTACCTCTTTTTACGTTTATGGTATCGGAAGAAATCTTGAACAGATCATAGATTGTTGCTTTTCCTGCAGTAAAGTATATTTCGCCAAAAACGCTAAAATCGTCTGTGATACGGCTGCCCTGTATAATTTCCAGTCCCATCTTCTTAGCAATATCATTTATCGGAACGGGTATTGGTGTCTCAAGAGCCTCCGGATAATATTTCTGGAGAAATGACGTAGCCTCATCATCCAGATCCTTTTTATACATGATTGGGACTATATTCTGTGAGACAGCTTGTCCGTCGGTCTTGCGAGGCTGGCCTGAAGTATAATTAGAAATATTCGTTATAGCTATGGATTCAAGTGTATCCGTAACAACTGCTACGCAGGAGAGCACAAGCCATTGGCTCGTTTCGTGGGATGCGGTTCCTCTATATGTTTCTTCGGTCAGGGTTATAGTGCAGCTTACAACTGCATCAAACAGCAAGCTATCTTCATCAATTCGAATATTCTTCGTAAATTCGAGGATCATATCCTCCAGCATGGCAGCGTCCGGGTTCTGAATTCTGGAATACGACAGGTTTAAGGCATAAGGATGCTCTGAGATATACGAATACGCAGCCTCCCACATGGGACGATAACATACGGTATATATGAACTGCTCGATCTCGTTGTTGTACGTTCCCACGGTCAGCAGACTTCCTTTCTTAGATACATAGTTAAGGGGATACTATACATTATAGCACGTATACGCTGAAATTTCAATAGGAACGAAAGAAAATTCTTGTGAATGCGAAGAATTACTCTTGATTTTTTGAGGCTGGCGTGCTATACTAAGAAAGCATAGTGGCTATAATCACGTTTTTGAAAATCGAGAGGTGACTACAGTGGAAGTTAGTTATAAAAAATTATGGAAGATATTGATTGACAAAGACATGAAGAAGAAAGACCTACAGGCAGCTGCTGGGATAAGCTGGGCTTCCGTTACAAAACTCTCGAAGGGAGAAACCGTAAGCATGGAAGTTCTTATGAAGGTATGCAAAACACTGAACTGTGATATTGGCGACATTATGGAACTGATCCCCACAGAGGAAAATGATGCGACTTAAGGAGTGAGCGATAAGATGCCCGGCAGACGTAAGAATATAATCGACAAAGCAAGCCCTCATACGATTAAGAAATTCGAGCTGATCGAAGAGTACATAAAATCATGGGCCCAGAAATTATTGCTGATCGAATCCTGCAACGGACTGATCTTTATTGACTGTATGTGTAACTGTGGAATATATACAGATGGTGCTGGGCAATCGGTGAAAGGGACAGCGGTACGAGTGTCCGAAGCTCTCCGAGATGCAGCAAGAACCTACACGGATAAAAACATTCATATCTATTTGAACGATAAAGATAAGGCCAGAGTGGATGAACTCAAAAAGCACCTGCCGCAGGATGAAAGAAATTTCAAGATAGTTACTTCCTACAGCGATGCACACGAACTTCTTCGGACTATAGGGCCGCAGTTATATGGAACCGGTCATCTGCATTATTTTCTGCTTTACGATCCGTATGATGCAAACATCGATTGGGAGGCACTTTTGCCGTTTTTCCGTAACTGGGGTGAGGTCATGATCAATCACATGGTTTCTGATCCTGTCCGGGCAATTACGAGTGCAAAGAAAAAGACGACAAAGGCAAAATATGAGAACACATATCTTGAGGATTTTGAGCGTCTTGTGCCTTATGGTAGCGACAAGGCGGCTTATGAAGCAAGAGTAGAGGAAATTATTAATTCCCTGAAAGGTTCCCGTAGATATTACGTCTCGGCATTTCCTTTCTACAACACTCAGAACTCGCTTGTATATAACCTGATTCATTGCACAAGCAACAAAGAAGGCTTCAAGTTGTATAAGAAGAGTGCATGGAAAGTATTCGGGGCTCAGTCGTCCACAAAACATTTAGCAGAAAACAGGCAGCTTTCTTTTAACCTTTTTGGTGAAATTACGATGGATGAGGATGAGTCATGCCTGCATGTGATAGATATTGCAAGATACTTGAGCCGATCATTGAAAGGCCAACAGCGGGTGCCTCTGGATGAGATGTGGGAGCTTCTCGATGATCATCCAGTCTTCCCGTCAGAGGGATTTCGGAATGATATTAAGCACGATCTCACGAGCTGTTTTGGAGCCAAGATCGAACAGATCGTGAATGATAAAACAGGAAAGAAGGAAACTGTCATCTCCTTCCCTTCAGGGGATTGAGATTATACATAGAAGAGGTGTAGGAATTAATGGCGACGTCACAGAAATTTGGCGGCAACTGGACAGAGGAAAAGCTGAACATCTTCACGAGCTATTTGGATGCGTATCTTATTGCGCTGCAAAACCAGAAGTTCAAGAAGATTTATATTGATGCGTTCGCCGGGACCGGAGAGATTGAAACCAGTGATGGCGGGCAATATCTTGTAGGCTCTGCTAAGAGAGCTTTGTCGGCGGATAAAAAATTTGACCGCTATTTTTTCATAGAAAAAGATGAAGACAAGGCTGCAGAACTATGGGCAATGGTAGATTCGGAATTTCCTGAATTGAAACGCAGTGTCAGCGTATACTGTGGTGATGCCAATGAAAAGTTGGAGCAGATTATCCATGAGCAGGACTGGCGATATAACAGAGGGCTTCTGTTTTTAGATCCGTACGCTACACAGGTAAATTGGACCACACTTGAAACAGTAGCACAAACGAAGTCTATTGACGTTTGGTATCTGTTTCCGTTTTCTGCCCTTGAGCGGATGTTGCCGAAGAATGGGAAATACGAAAAATGGGAGGACTGCATTGACCGGCTGCTCGGTGATACCGGATGGCGTGAGGAGTTTTATAAGAAAGATCCACAGATGACACTTTTCGATCTGTTTCCGGATGAGGCCGGTCAAAAGGATGGCGAGCGGAAAGTAAAGGATGCGAATCCCGATCACATAAAGGAATATATTCTTTCCAGACTTGAGACAGCGTTCCCATGCGTGTCAAAGCATGCGCGGATTTTCAGAAACAGCAGGAACTCGCCGATGTTCCTATTCTGCTTTGCTATTTCAAACGAGAGTGAGGCGGCGCAAAAACTCGCTCTGCGGATAGCAAACCATATATTGAAGAACAAATAGGCGGAGGATGAATTTATCTTGAAAACCATAACGCGAAAATCCATGCTTTATCAAACAGGCGTAGAGTATGGTGACTATACAATGAATCATGTGCAGGGATGTGCGCATGGATGCAAATATCCATGTTATGCATTCCTGATGAAGAAGCGGTTTGGCCAAATAAAAGACTATGACACATGGCTTGAGCCTGTTCTGGTCTCAAATACGCTTGAACTACTCGACAAGGAAATTCCCAAGCTGAAAGATAAGATTCAGTCTGTGCAGCTTTGCTTTACAACTGATCCGTTTATGAATGAATATCCAGAAGTCACTGCAATGAGCATTGCGGCCATCCGGAAACTGAATGAGGCAGGTATAAAATGCACGACTCTCACAAAAGGTATGTTGCCCATAGAACTCGCGGAGCTTTCTAAAGAGAATGAACATGGTATTACGTTGATTACTTTAGATGAAAACTACCGAGAGCGAATGGAGCCGGGTGCAGTTTCTTGTGCCGAGCGACTTGCAGCGTTGAGAGCATTACATGATGCGGGCTGTAGGACATGGGTAAGCATTGAGCCTTATCCGACACCAAATATGATTGAACAGGATTTACATGAGTTATTGGAAGCCGTATCTTTTGTAGACCGGATTATTTTCGGAAGGACAAACTACAGCAAGATAGCAAACTCTTATGAAGGACACAAACATTTTTACAATGAGTGCGCGGCAGAAGTGATCAAATTCTGCCAAGAGCATGGAATTGATTATCATATTAAGGAAAAAACGATAACGGAAGAATGAGGTGGCATTATGGCGCTATTACAAGACCTGATCCAGCAGATTGATGATCCGGCGCTTAAGGAACGAATTCTGCAGGAAACGAATAAATTACTCAAACAGAAGAAGTTCGGATTGGTGTTTGAAGAGCATCTGCCGGAATGTACACCGCTTTATGATGTGCCTATCCGTGTTGGATCAAAAGTTGCACTGAAGACCGGCTATGTTAGCGACATTTATACTGTCGTGAAGATTGACGGCGATGAAGTGATCTGCGACCGCCGTGAGACGCATGAACAAAAGAACTTCAAGCTGGATGAAATCGTTGCGGTAGCCGAATTTGGTGAGCCAATTTATCCTACTCTGAAACCGATTGACACTGTGGAGAATGCTCCGGACAGTGGCCTTTGGCATACCCTGATAGAGGCGGATAATTATCATGCGCTTCAGCTTCTGGAATATCTTTATGCTGAGAAGGTGGATTGCATCTATATCGATCCGCCCTATAACACCGGTGCAAAGGACTGGAAGTATAACAACGATTACGTAGATTCAAATGATACATATCGGCATAGCAAGTGGCTTTCCATGATGGAGAAACGTTTAAGAATAGCCAAAAAGCTGTTGAATCCAAATGATTCTGTCATGATCATTACTATCGATGAAAAAGAATACTTACACTTGGGTTGCTTGCTTGAGGAGCTATTTCCTGAAGCCAGAATACAGATGATAAGCACAATGATCAATCCGGCTATCGTAGCACGAGCTGGTGAGTTTGGCAGAAGTGGAGAATACATTTTTTTCCTTTATTTTGGAGAAGCATCTCCGCAACGAGTAAAAATTAATCGAGAATGGGTTTCTGATCGAGGAAGGACTCATACTGGAAATATCCGCTGGGATTTGTTGAAACGCTCTGGGACCGGTGCGACAAGAAAAGACTCTCCGGGAGGATTCTATCCTATTTACATTAATCCTGAAAGCGGGAAGATTGAGAAAGTAGGAGATCCCCTACCGGAAGGAGTATCAGATGCTCCTCAGATTGAAGGGCTCTATTGTCTACTTCCCATCAGGAATGATGGATCTGAGGGACGTTGGCAGTGGTCAACAACAACACTAATAGATGGTTTGAAAGAAGGGCGAGTTAAAGTTGGAGGCGATAGCCGTAGAGGGTTTACAGTATATCGTTTGGCACGTGCTGAATATGCGAAGGTTGTAAATGGAGAATTTGAAATTAGTGGGCGCGGTGTTAATAACGAAATACTGGTAGATGATATTGATACAGAATATGTACTTGCCGTCCCGGGGGATATTTGGAAAACAGCATCTCACGATTCAACCCAATATGGTTCTCGTCTACTTGGCAATATATTCGGAGAGAAAAGATTCACTTTTCCCAAGTCCGTTTACGCTGTAATGGATTGTTTGTATTTTTGTACGGCATATAAGCCTAATGCTCTGATTGTGGATTTTTTTGCGGGTTCAGGTACAACTTTGCATGCAGTCAATTTGTTAAATGCGATGGATAATGGTAATCGTCGCTGCATTATGGTGACGAACAATGAGGTCTCTGACGATGAGCAAAAACGGCTTACTAAAGCTGGAAGAAAGCCCGGAGACGAGGAGTGGGAAAACTTGGGAATAGCTCATAATGTAACGTGGCCCAGAACGCTATGTACGATAAAGGGCAAGAACATTTCTGGCGCACCATTGTCTGGAGATTATGGGACATACCACGATAGATATTTACCAGATGAGGAGGCAAACGGTAAATATAAAAAAGTAAAAATGCCTGATACACCTTCGCTGGCAGAAATGAAAATGGCAGATGGTTTCAAAACAAATGCAGCCTTCTTTAAGTTGAGCTTTCTCGACAAAACTGCTGTGGCGCTTGGCAGACAGTTCCGTGAGTTGCTTCCGGTGCTCTGGATGAAAGCAGGAGCTATTGGAAAATATCCAACTCTTGAATGTGACACACTTCCGGATATGCTCATTTTACCGGAGAACAAGATGGCAGTCCTTATCGACGAGATTTATTATTCCGAGTTCGATGCTCAATTGGACCAGCATCCGGAAATTCAGACCGTGTTTATTGTAACAGATTCGGAGTCAGCATATCGAACGATGATTAGAACGTATGAAGGCAAGGCCTGCTATCAGCTCTACAGAGACTATCTGGATAATTTCCGTATCAACACAGGGAGGTAACCATGAAAGTAGAATTATTCCCTTTTCAAAAAAGAGCTCTTGCCGACATCCGCATGAAGACTGCGGAGGCGATGGGCAGCTATCATAGGACGCATGCGCCGCAGGTGGTTTCCTTCACTGCACCGACCGGAGCCGGAAAGACCATCATTATGTCTGCATTGATTGAGGATATCTTCTTTGGTGATGAACAGTATGTGGAGCAGCCGGATGCTATTATCATCTGGCTTTCGGACTCACCGCAGCTGAATGAGCAATCAAAACAGAAGATTGACTCCAAGGCCGACAAAATTCGCCTTTCACAGTGCGTCACGGTTTCGGAAGACTCGTTCGACAAAGAACTGTTTGAGGATGGTCATATTTATTTTCTGAACACACAGAAATTATCAGTCACATCTAAGCTTACGAAAAACGGTGATGGTCGAACTTATACTATTTGGCAGACACTTGCGAATACTGTCCGTGAAAAGAGCGACCGGCTGTATTTCATCATAGATGAGGCACACCGTGGCATGCAGGGCCGTGAAGCCAGCAAAGCCACGACTATCATGCAGAAATTCATCAAAGGCAGTGATCCGGACGGTATCCCGCCCATGCCGGTTGTTATTGGTATGTCTGCTACCACGCAGAGATTTAATGCTCTGGTTGAGGGAACGTCTTCCACGATTCATAAATCAATCGTGACCACTGATGAAGTACGCGCCTCCGGACTTTTAAAGGATAGAATCGTTATAACCTACCCGGAAGAGGGAACCGTTAACAACGATATGGCTATTCTGCAGGCGGCTGCGGACGACTGGAAGGAAAAATGGGAACACTGGACTCAATATTGCTTTGAGCAGCATTATGCTTATGTAAATCCGATTCTGATTATTCAGGTGCTTAACGGTACCGGCGATGCATTGACAGACACTAATCTGGACGACTGTATTGCAAAGATAGAGGAACGGACTGGTTTTAAGCTGGAAAGCGGACAGGTGGTACATACCTTCGGTGGCACAACGGCGACGTTGACTGTCAACGGACTCGAAGTGCGTTACGAGGAGCCGTCCAATATCGCAGAGGACAGAAATATTCGAGTGGTGTTCTTCAAAGAAAATTTGTCCACCGGATGGGATTGCCCTCGTGCAGAAACCATGATGTCTTTCAAGCATGCCAGTGACGCCACGTATATTGCACAGCTCCTCGGTCGAATGGTCCGGACGCCTATGCAGATGCATATTCAGGTGGATGACGTCTTAAACGATGTCCATCTCTATTTGCCGTACTTTAATGAAAATACTGTTAAGGATGTTGTAGAAGCCCTTCAAAGTACAGAGGGTGGAGACATTCCCACCGATATTTATGGAGAGTCTCTTTCCGGCAGACATTTTGAAACATTGACCGTCAAACCGAAGAAGAAAAAAGAGGAGCAGCCTGTTCCGGGACAGATGAACTTGTTCGATGTTTTTTCCGGCCAGACATCTGATTCGCAGACTGCAAGCGCACCTGCAGAGACAACGGGAGCTGACAGCGCTTTGGAGCAGCCTGAGAGTGCTGCCGTTGAGCAGAGAAGCCTGCCAGAGGCGACTGGAAATAGTCAACAGCAGTCCGGAAATGATAATTCAATTCCTACACAGAACGCAGATACTACAGCGCATGGACCAGAAGCTACTCCGGTTTCTGGTGTAAGCGAAATACCCATAGCGCAAGAAAGCCAGCCAGATGCTTCTGAAGATGAGGATTTGTTTGACCGCGAAGCAGTCATGAAATTCATTAACGACGCAGGACTACTTTCCTATAATGTCAGAGCTCTTCGTATCAACGACTATCTGAAATCGCTGTATAGGATGGCTCATCTGCTCACAATGTCAAAACTGCATCGTGAAGCGATTCGCGAGGTGCAGGATGAGATTGTTGAGATGATCCACAACTACGTGGAGAACTTGAAAAGCGCTGGTAAGTATGATGATCTTGTTCAGCAGGTGAAACAATTCAAACTGGCAACGCAGATATTTGATGCTTTCGGTGAAACCGTGGACAACTATTCTGTACACGATATGTTTACTACAACAGACACCGATATCGAGCGTCAGTTCCAGATTGCAGATGTAAAGCTCGGCAGAGAAGGTATCGGTATGGCCTATGGTAACAAGTATATGGATATGGCCGATCTGACAGCTTTCAAGGTTGATGTCATTCTCTTCGTTGCTGATGATGAATGTATGAATCGCCTGCATTCCTATGCAGAGGATCGTTTCCACGGTCTGAACGATGATTATAGAAGATACATCGCAACTATCGATTCAGAGAAAATTCGCAAGGAGTATGACAGTATTGTTTCTGATGGTGATCCTGTCAGCAAGCATAACTTCCGTTTGCCGGAAACTATACAGGTTCCTCATGAAGCAGGCGGCAGAGAATATAGAGACCACCTTTTCGTTAGTGAAACGACTGGAACTGCAAAGCTGAAATTGAATGGCTGGGAGGCAGAGCTTATTGAGGTAGAGGAAAAGCGTCCTGATTTTGTCTGCTGGATTCGTAATCCTTCCAGAGGTTCATGGGCACTTTGTATTCCATATGAAATCGATGGGGAAATCAAACCTACATATCCAGATTTTATTGTCGTTCGGAAAGACGAGCATGTAGGATATGTGATTGATATTCTTGAGCCGCATAGTCCTGATTTCAAGGATAACCTTGGCAAGGCTAAGGGCTTTGCGGAATACGCGCGCCAGAATCCGGGTGTTGGCAGGATTCAGCTTATTCGTATGAGTAAGGATGCTGTTGGAAAGAACCAGTTTAAGAGACTGGATATGTATAGGACGGCCATCCGTGAAAAAGTTTCTCACGCAATAAATACCGATGAACTTGATCATATCTTTGATACGGATGGAGTTATCGAATAAGGAGGTTTCAGATCATGGCAAATGAGCTGCAGCCGTTGTCGCTGCTATTTCAAAATAGATTGTTTCGAATACCGGACTATCAGCGCGGTTATGCATGGCTGCAGCAGCAGTTGGTCGATTTCTGGGATGACCTTGTAAATCTTCAGTCTGACCGATACCACTATACAGGCCTTCTGTCACTGAAGCCTCTAAAAAGCAAGGAGACCATCAGCTGGGGCGAGGATTTGTGGCTGGTTGAAAACGGATATAAGCCTTGCCATATAGTCGACGGTCAGCAGCGCATCACCACGTTCGTTATTCTTCTGAACGAGATTGTGGGCTTTGTGCGCGGCTTGGAAGAGAACGAAGGCAAGTCTGACAAGGAGATCACTCTCGGATATGAGACGGTCGAGGAGATCGTTTCAAAGTACATCTGCCGGAAAAGACCGCCAAATGGAGTGGTGACGACTTACCTTTTCGGGTACGAGGTGGACAATCCCAGTGCGGAATATATGAAGTATAAGGTCTTTGATGAGCCGTACTCCGGTGCAGTGAACGAGACCTACTATACAAAAAATCTGAAGTTTGCTAAGAACTTCTTTGCTGAGAACATCAGGAAACTGTATGAGGAGTCCGGAGAAAACGGACTTGAGTCTGTGAATACTCTTTACAAGAAGCTCACGCAGAAGCTGATGTTTAATCTCCATGAGATTGACGACGATTACGATGTGTTCGTGGCATTTGAGACCATGAATAACCGTGGTAAGAAGCTGACAAATCTTGAACTGCTGAAGAACAGATTGATCTACCTTACCACGCTCTATGATGATGACATATTTGATGAGAAGGACAAGACTGCACTGCGCAAGAAAATTAACGATGCTTGGAAAGAAGTCTATTATCAGCTCGGAAGGAATAAGAGTGTTCCGCTTTCTGATGATGACTTCCTGCGTGCACATTGGATTATCTATTTCAGATATTCCCGTAAACGTGGCGACGACTACATCAAATTTCTGCTAAGCAAATTCTCCTCGAAGGGTATATTTGAAAAGACGCCAGTGCTGGTAGAGACAGAGGCCGAGTCTGTTATTAGTGATGATGTAACCGATGCAGATGAAGTGGAGACTGTCGAGACGGAAGAACCGGAGACCATAGAAGTTTCAAAGCTTCAACCGAAGGAAATCGAAGATTATGTCAACAGTCTCAAAGATATGGCGAAGTACTGGTATGATACCTATTTCCCGTTTGAAAGTGTAAATCTCACATCAGATGAGCAGAAGAGGATTGATAGGCTTAACCGCATTGGTATCGGGCACTTCAGACCTCTCGTTTCTGCAATTATAAGTCGGAGGGATATTTCTGCAGATAGCAGGATTAAAATATTTGAGGCTATTGAGCGCTTTATCTTTGTGGCATTCCGCTTAGGTAACTTTAACGCATCTTATGGAAGCAGTGATTATTATCGTGCCGCTCGTCAGGTTTATGTAAAAGAAATGGATGTCAATGATCTCTGCAAGGAGATTTATGATCGGACAACAAACGATATAGAGTTTGCCTCACAGAACTTCGTCACCAGAATCGAGAAATATTTCTCTACAGGAAATGGCTTTTATGATTGGAATAGTCTGAGATACTTTTTCTATGAGTACGAAGCTAAGCTGGCAGAAAAGAACAATATAGACCGATTCTGCACATGGTCCATGTTTACCAAATCTGAGAAGGATAAAGTGTCTATTGAGCATATTCTTCCGCAAACGCCAACGAAGTTTTACTGGCGTAATATGTTCCGGCAGTTTAAGGGCGCTGAAATCAAGATGCTTTCGGGTGCGCTTGGGAATCTGCTGCCTCTTTCCCAGAGCGTAAACTCCGCACTTCAGAATGACAGCTTTGAGGATAAGAAGCATTCCAAGAACACGGGCCGTCGCGGATATGAAAACGGTTCTCATTCAGAAATCGAGGTGTCCAAGCTGCAGGATTGGACTGCATTTGAAATATACAATAGAACGGAAAAGCTGCTCGTATTTATGCAGGAACGATGGAACCTGCAGTTTGATGAGAACCAATTAGAAAAACTGATAGGTATCTCGTTCGTCAAGGATGGTAGGGAGATTCCGGCTGAGCTTGAGGAGTCATCAGCAGCTGCACCAGAGATTGAGGACATTGCTGACGGTGCCGGTGAAGACCAGAAGCTGCAATTCTGGACTGCGTTTGTTGAATACGCTGCAGAAGAAGGTAGAGCGGCTGATATAGCGAAACAGAAAGCATCCGGACGCACATACTATGATGTTCATATTGGTGCTAATGGTTATCACCTGTTTTTCTCTATTCCTTACGGCAAGCGCATCAAAATGGGTATCTACACTTACAATGTGGATACCTATAACCGGTTGAAAGAGCTGAGAGACCAGATTGAAGCTGAATTCGGTGAGAGCTTGAATTGGGAGTATTCAAAACCGACAGGCACTACTCGTTCCATCGTCATCGAGGAAAACACCGATGTTTTTAATCCTTCGGAGCAGCCGAAAGTATTTGATTGGATTATCGATCACTTTGACCGAATTACATCAGCACTTTCTCTTGTTGGTGAACGCCTGAGTTTTAGTGGTGAATCTTCCGAGACGAGATTTGAGATAAGAAAGCGATACTGGACATATGCCTTGGTACAGATCCATGAAGCTCATGGAAATCCGGGTTCCTTCAGTAATGTAAATCCAAGCACAGATAACTGGATCAATGGTTTCTTTGGCATTGGTGGTTTCTATTTGTGCTGTGTTGCTAATTTTGACTCAGCACGTGCAGAGGTTGTCTTTGCCAGAGCTGAGAAAGCTGAAAACAAGAAAGCCTTTGATGCGCTGTATCTTTTTAAGGACGAGATTGAAGCTAAACTTGGAACAGCACTTCAGTGGAACCGTGGGGATGATATTAAGTCATCAAAGGTGTTTATACAGCTGGATGATGTGAGTATCGAAAACGAAGAAGACTGGCCGCAGATGGCAAAATTCCATGCCGAATGGTCAAAGAAATTCTATGATGTGCTTGTGCCATACATAGAGCAAGCGTGGAATTAGGGTTGAGGCGATGAAATCCCATGCACTCGCGGAGCCGATCAGGGTTGAGACGATGGACTTGCCAGATTCCCGGAAAAGCGCAATTTTATGCGGGTTTCTGGAAAACAGTTGATATGTTCCCGCGAACGAATGGGTTGAGGCGAACGGGGCGAAAAGTGGATAAGTTCAGATGAAATCGGCTGGATTTGTTTCCGCGAACGTCGGGAAGCCCTGACATCAAAATGGACGTATCGAGCCATGTTGAGACGGTTGTTCTTTTGTCCCAACAAAAACCAGATGACACGATAGAGATCGACTTAGACCTGGACGAGCTGGATGCCACCAGTGCCGAGTTGAAAGCAACCTATCAGGAAATCAAAGATTATGTGCTGAAAGAATTTGGCTTGAAGGTTTCAAGTTTATATATTTCTCAGGTAAAACGCAAATGTGGAATTGAAGTGGGAGAAAACTATAATCTTCCAAAATCAGAAAATGCAAGAGTTCCACAATGCCCGAAAGAGAAAGAAGATGCTATCAAGGCTGCCCTGAAATATTTTGCGAGGATCTAAGGACATCGCTGATTTCAAGGAGGAATAACACATGAAAAGCACATTTGAAAAAATGGGTGGAACATCTGAATCTTGTGGACGATGAAGCACAGGAGAGAATGGATATTCTGGTGCGTCAGATGATGGAGCAGCAGGGCATTACGGAAGAATTGAAAGCTCGTGATCAGATGAAATGGGTCAGAGCGGTAAATAATGTCCGGAATGCAGCAGAAGAGATTGTGTTGAAAGAATTAGTGTACATTTAAAACGTAGAAAGCTCCTTCGGGAGCTTTTGGCTGTTTATAAGATAAATTCTGCCGGAGATTTTGACTTAATGATTTGATTTATAAAACTGGCAATGATACAATTAGCGTAATTT